>JGI20166J26741_11686029_pt1 | contig 10957 bp, 6 predicted proteins | sample TergutCu122P5_FD_26741 | JGI IMG/M metagenome (IMG submission 26741) | reverse complement strand
CCGGCCACTCCGACCACGAGGCAGAACACCACGAAACCCACGGCGAGGCGGGCGGGCCAGCGGCGTTTCTTGGGGCGGGCCTTGGATTGGGGGCGGGCCTTGGACTTGGGGGGGGTCTGGGGTTGGGGTGGGATGGGGGATTGCGTCGGGGTCGGCCCGGAGGGGTTGGTACCGGGGGCCCGTGTCTCATCGGATGGGGATTCAGCCATAGATGTCTTCCACGGTCTGTTGGCGGCGCGGCGGGCGGCGTTTCTTGCCGTCGCCCAGCACGTAGGACTCGATCATGTGGTTCCAGCCGCAGTCCGTGCAGACCTCGACCACGCAGACCTTGAACTCGCCGAACTCGTTCTCCATGTCTTCCAGCTCTGGGCGGCTCTTGATCCGTCCCGAGTACTGGCCGAGTTGGTCGCCGAAAACGTAGTTGAGCCGGACCAGGCGCCCGCAGTCGGCAACGGGGCAACGGACTTCGCTGAGTTCCCCGTGGTGCAGGGCAGATCGGATGAGCAAGGGGTCGGCGTCGCAGAGGTCAAGCGTGCTCAAGGAACGCACGCGACCGCGCAGCAGCGCCAGGGCGCGGCGACGCTGCAGGGCGTAATCGACGCTCTCCCGTTTCGACCACATGGCCCACAAGGGTAGCCGGGTCGCCGCCCTGGCCGTCGGGGGCGGGCCGGGCCCCCGGCTCGAGCGGCGCCGTTCGTCGGTGGCCGGCGCCGCGGCGGGGCGAGCCGACGCGGGACGACGAATCCGACGCCGACTCCCTCGGTTGACGGGCCCGAGCCCCGGCCAAGGACCATACTGGACGGCATGTCTTCGACTCATCCTGTCGGCCACACGGCGACCGCCGACGGCCATCCAGCGGTCGAGCGCGAACCGGCCGCGGGCGGGACGGTCGCCGGCCAGCCGACGGCGCCCGCCGACGAGGAGGCGGTGACCGCGCCGGTCTCCGTGACGGTCCCGCCCGTCGCCGGCCCGCCGACGGCGCCTGCTGACGAGGAGGCATCGCCGTCCGGCGTGCCCGGCGTCCTCATGGTCCTGGTCGGCCTGGCCGCCCTGCTGGTCATCGCCAACGGCATCGACAACATCCAACAGATCGTGGCGGCTTCCTTCTTGGCGCTCAACCTCGTCATCGTGGTCTGGCCGGTGCAGCGGCTCTTGGCCAAGATCGTGCATCGGTTCGTGGCTTCGTTCGTGGCCGGCCTGTTGGCCGTGGCGATCCTGTTCGGACTCATCTTCCTGATCGGCTGGGCCATCGCCCAGTTGGTCGTGGCGTTGCCCGCCTACTCCCGCCCCTTCAACGACATGGTGTCGTCGGTGCTGGCTTTCGCCGAGCGGCACAACTTGCAGCCGAAGACGAGCTTCACGCTGAGCGAGTTCCTCACGTTCCTGAGCGGCCTCAACGTCGACTCCATCGTCTCCCGCCTGACCGCCGTCATGTCCTGGCTCGGCTCGGCGGTGGGGCTCATCGTCCTGATCGTCATGGTCTTGATCTTCATGACGATGGATTCGATGACGTTCTCGGACCGACTGACCCGGTTGGCCACCCGGCACAACCCCAAGCTCGCCTGGGCTCTGGGCGCCTTCGCCCGGGGCACCCGGCGCTATTGGGTGGTGGCCGCCGGCTTCGGCCTGATCGTGGCCGGCTGCAACTGGGTGCTGCTACGCGCTCTGGGGGTCCCCTTGGCGGGCGTCTGGTTCGTCTTCAGTTTCGTCACCAATTTCATTCCCAACATCGGCTTCGTCCTGGGCGTGCTGCCGCCCGCGCTCATGGGCTTCCTCGACAAGGGACCCATGACGGCGCTCTGGGTGATCATCGGCTACAGCGTCCTCAACGTGGTCATTCAGGTCATCATCCAACCCCGAGTCACGGGCGGGGCCGTGGGCATCACGGCCACGGTGGCCGTTCTGTCGCTCCTGCTCTGGGCGGTCGTCCTGGGGCCGCTCGGGGCCATCCTGGCCATCCCGGCCACGTTGCTGCTCAAGACGTTGTTCATCGACATCGACCCGAAGGCCCGCTGGGTCAACACGCTCATCGCGGCCAATCCGAGCACCTCCGAGGAGGACCCGATCCGGTTGAGCGAACTGCTCGAGCGGGCCAAGCGGTTGCGCCGGGCGGGGGCCCGGCGCTGACGCCGCTGGCGATTCCGGTCGCCCAGGGCGCCGGCCACGTTCTGGCGAGTCTCGCCGCGCGGTCCGTCGTGGTGGAACAATTGCCTCGAAAGGAGCTTTCGCCATGCCTGAATTCGCCTACTCCGACGTCCTCCCCGTCGGCAAGGATCCCACCCCCTACCGCCTTCTGACGACCGAGGGCGTCCGCCTGATCGAGGCGGCCGGCCGAAGCTTCCTGGAGGTGACGCCCGAGGCCATCACCCTGCTGTCGCAGACCGCTTTCCACGACATCGCCCACTTCCTGCGCCCGGCCCACCTCGCCCAACTGCGGACCATCCTGGACGACCCCGAAGCCTCCGACAACGACAAGTTCGTGGCCTTGGACCTGCTGCGCAACGCCAACATTGCCGCGGCCGCCGTCCTGCCGATGTGCCAGGACACGGGGACCGCCATTGTCATGGGCAAGCGGGGCCAGCAGGTCCTGACCACCGGGCCGGACGAGAAGGCCCTCTCCCTCGGCATCTACAACGCCTACACCAACGGCAACCTCCGGTACTCCCAGAATGCCCCGCTAACCACGTGGGAGGAGGTCAACACCGGGACCAACCTGCCGGGCCAGATCGAGATTTACGCCGACACCGAAGCCGGCCACGAGACGACTTACAAGTTCCTGTTCATGGCCAAGGGCGGCGGCTCGGCCAACAAGTCCTACCTGTTCCAGGAGACCAAGGCGATCCTCAACCACGACGCCATGCTGCGTTTCCTTCAGGAGAAGATCCGCTCGCTCGGCACGGCCGCCTGCCCGCCGTACCACTTGGCCGTCGTCATCGGCGGCACGTCGGCCGAATTCGCCCTCAAGACGGCCAAGTACGCCTCGGCCAAGTATCTCGACATGCTGCCGGTCGCCGGCTCGGTCATGGGCCACGGTTTCCGCGATCTCGAACTCGAGGCCGAGGTCCTCGAGCTGACCCGCCAGCTCGGCATCGGCGCGCAGTTCGGCGGCAAGTACTTCTGCCACGACGTGCGCGTGGTCCGTCTGCCGCGCCACGGGGCCTCGCTGCCGGTGGCCATCGCCGTGTCCTGCTCGGCCGACCGGCAATGCCTGGGCATGATCACGCCGGAAGGCGTTTTCGTCGAGCAGTTGGAGACCGAGCCCAGTCGCTACTTGCCCGAGGTGACCGATCAGAACTTGGGCGGCGAGGTCGTGGCCATCGATCTGACCCGGCCGATGCCGGAGATCCTGGCTGAGCTGACGAAGTACCCGGTGAAGACCCGGCTGTCCTTGACCGGCCCGCTGATCGTGGCCCGTGACATCGCCCACGCCAAGCTCAAGGAGCGGCTCGACGCGGGCGAGGGCCTGCCCCAGCAGATCAAGGACCATCCCGTCTACTACGCCGGTCCGGCCAAGACGCCGGCGGGCATGGCCTCAGGCTCGTTCGGGCCGACCACGGCAGGAAGGATGGACTCCTACGTCGACCAGTTCCAGGCCGCCGGCGGTTCCCTGGTCATGCTGGCCAAGGGCAACCGGTCGGCGGCGGTGACCGAGGCCTGCCACCGGCACGGCGGGTTCTACCTGGGGTCTATCGGCGGCCCGGCCGCCCGGTTGGCCCAGGACTGCATCAAGCACGTCGAAGTCGTCGAGTATCCCGAACTCGGCATGGAGGCCATTTGGCGGATCGAGGTCGAGAATTTCCCCGCGTTCATCGTCGTCGATGACAAGGGCAACGACTTCTTCGCCGAGATTCGGCCGGTGGCCCAGACGATCACGCGCAAGCCGAAGGGCTAGGAGCCTGGGTCAGAACGCTGTTCCGGCCGAGGGGCGTCGGGCGGGATGAGATCCGGACCCCACATTTTGTGTTCATATTGGACATATGGGCACAACATGTGGGGTCGGGATGTCGCACGATCCGGCGTTCCTCGGCCGGAACAGCGTTCTGACCGAGGCTCCGAGGAACCTGGTGTCTTTCCCTGTCCCGTGTCACGGAACAGCGAAAAACACCAGCCCCCGGGAGGCCCGGCTCAGAGGCCCAGTCACAGGGCGCCGTCCGTCCGGCGAACTCTCCGGCGGAGATCGCCCAAGGGGCTTTGGCGGACTTGGGCGATCAGCTCGATCGTCTCCGGTTCGAGGTCGCAGCCCAACTCGTCGGCCACGCGCCAGACCGTGTCGACGGCGCTGCGCAGCCCGTCGAGGTCGTGCGAGGCGTAGCAGGCCAGGATGCGCAGCCGCCAGAGGCTTTCCTCGGCGGGGAGGAAGCTGAGAGCGGCCGCCAGGACATCGTGGGCGCCGCGGAAGTCCTTGGCCTGGCAGCGGCGCCGGGCCAGCTCGTGGGCCACGTCGGCCAGTTCGATCAACAGCGTCTGGGTGAGGCGGTCGGCCCAGCGGTAGGAGCGCCGCATGATGCCGCTGAACGGAGCACCTCGGACCAGGGACCAAGCCCCGACCAACTGCTCCGTCGTCAAGGCGGTGGCCGGCTGGTCGCCCACGAGTGCGCGCCAGTCGTGCCAGTCGCAGCCGATCCGGCTGGCGTCGTAGACGAACGGCGGCAGGTAGGGCTGGCCGTCGGGGTCCTGGCCCAGCCACTTGCGCAGCTTGCTGGTGGCGGTGTTGCGCGTCGACGCGTTCTCGCCGGTCCGGTCGGGCCAGAGCGCCTCGTCGATGGCGCTCGAGGTGGTTCCGGGGTGGAGGACGAGGAAGGCCAGATACTCGGTCAGGCGCTTGATCTTGCTCGGTTCGACGGTGCCGGTGGCGCCCACCACGTCGACAGGGCCCAGGAGGCGCAGGTAGGGCGCCGGGGCCAGGTTCGTCGGTGCCGCCGAGGCCGGCTGCACGAGGTGGGCGGGGGCGGCGTCGGGCGGTCGCACCGGGTAGGTGGGCGGGCTTGGCCAGGCGATGGTCCCCGGTTCGGGGTCGGGCGGGCGACTCACGTCGGCGACGGGGTCGGCGGCGGTCGCGGCCTGTCCGGGGCGGGCCGGCACGAGGCCCGCTGACGGGGCGGGCGGCACCGCGCTGGCGGAGGCGGGTGGAGACACCAGGGGATAGATGATCAGTGGCCTGGCGTCCAGGGGGGCCGCCGGGTCTGACGGGGGCGCCTCCGTCAAGCCAGGGTCCACGGCGGCCTGGTCGGGCCCCACGGGGTCGGCGGCTGGGTCGGGTCCCACGGAGACGCTGGCTGTGTCGGGCTCGGGGGTGGGGTCGGCTTGGTCGGGCCCCACCGGGGCGGCGACCTCCGGCTCGGCGCGGGCCAAGGCGACGATCCTGGCGATGGAGGAGAGTACGGGCGCCGATAGCCGTTGGGGCGTGAACGGCAGGCCGAAGGGTTGCAGAACGGCTCGGCCCGAGGGGCCGAACTCGATGCGGTAGTCGGACATCGTGTCGACGGCGGTCGTGACAACGGCCAGGGCGACGCGCGGCTGGCCGTCGACCAACGCGCGGAGGACGGCCCGGTCGTCAGGGCGCGTCGGACCGGCCAGGACCACGACGTCGGGGTACCAGGCCTCGCCGGCCTCGCCGGTGACTCGGGCCCGATGGAGCGCGGTCAGACCGGCCCGGTCGTCGTCCCCGCGCCCCAGATCGGCGGTCAGCAGGGCACTCCGGGCGACCTCGGCCTGTCGCGCCAGTCCTTCGAGGGCAGGCGCCAGGTCGTCGACGTGACGCAAGCAGCCGGTCTGCAGGCTGTCCTCGACGGCCGCTGGATCCCCCACGGTGGTCACGGTGATGTCGTCGGCCCAGGCGCTGGTGGCGAGTTCGACGGTGAGCGCGGCCATCGCCTCGCGGGTCATCTGGCCGTCGCCGCGCAGTCCCAGCACGCCGACCTGCTCGAGGTCGAGGAGCAGATGGGCGCCTTCCGCGTCCTGCCCGACGCAGACCAGGGCGGGGTACGGGGCGGGGGCGGTGTCGGTCGCAGGCGGATTGTCGGAGGTCTCGGCGGGGTCCCTGACACCCCCAACACTTCCGACACTCTCGCCGGGTTCGGGCAGCCGGCCCGCGTCCGGCACGGCGTCCCCCTCAGCCGTTTCGAGGGAACTCCCGGTCGCGTCGGCCTCAGCGGGCCGGCCGGCTTCGGCGAAGGCGGCCAGGGGGCAGGTCCAGACGGCTTGGTCGATGGTTCGCAGCCACGGCCGCGGCAGCGTCGCCGGCGCGGTCAAGAACAGTTGCAGGTGGTTGTCGGTCAGGCGGGCGGCCCGCAGTTGCGGCAGGTCGAGACCTTCGTCGGCGCAGCCGCTGACGAGCGCGCGCAGCGCCGCGTCGGCCGCGGCCACGAGCGTGGGGTTCTCCACCAGCCGGAGGCGGTCTTCGACCACGGCGTCGTCGTCGGTCGGCCACGGCGGTCGCTGGCCGGGGTGGCGGTGCCAGCGCTGGCGGGCTCGGTTGCGGCCCACGACCGCCAGGGCTCCCGCCGCCAGGATCGAGCCGACTCCGCCCAGGGCGCTCAGGGGCAGACTGGCGTCGTCCAGGCCGTAGTTGTCGCTCCCCGGGCTGGCGGCAGCGTCGGCGGGAGCCGGCGACGCGGAGTCGGCCGGGCCGGCGGTGGGCGCGACGGACCCTGCGGCAGTCGAAGGCGAAGGTTCGCCCTCAGGCGCGACCGACTCGGCGCCGGCCGGCTCCGGGTTCGCGCTCAGGGGCGGGTTGTCCCGGGGCGCGACGGACTCGGTGGTCGTCGGCCAGGCCCCCATCGGTCGGTCCGGGGCAGGATCCGACCGTCGCCCAGTGGACGAAGGGGCGCCCGCGCCGGTCGGGGCCCAGGTGGTCGGGACGGTCGGCCCGGCGGGGTTGATCGACGCCTCGGCGGTGGGGGAGGGGGCTGGCAGAGGCTCGCCCGCGGCGGGCGGCCCGCCCGGCCCCGGGGCTTCCTGCCCGGCCGGGAGGGGAGCGGCTGGGTGGGAAGCGTCCGGAGACTGGGCCGGGCGGGCTCCGGTGGCGGGCAACCGGACGATCTGGCCGACATCGATTTCATCGGGGTCTGTGATCGGCCAGCCCGTCGGCTGAGGCAAGTCGCGGCTGGCGGCGAAGAGCTCTGGCCAGCGATTGGCGTCGCCGAGGTCGGCCTGGGCGATGGCCGACAACGTCTCTCCCCACACCACCACGTGCTCCGTCGGCACGCCGCCGGGCAGGGTCGGCGATGTCGGCGGGTCCGCGCCGGTGGGGCCGGGCGGCGCCACGTCGTCGGGCGCCGGGGCGAGGCCCGCCGGGGGCGGGAGAGGGGACGGAGACGGCAGGGCCTGGGAAGGGCGGGCGGGACTGACGGCGGCGGCAATGCCCGCCGTCGGCGGGGGCAGCGGGGCCGCCAGGCTCGGCACTGCCGGGCCGACGGCGAAAAAGAGGCCGGCGGCGGCGGCGACCAGGACGCGCGCCGCGGCGCGGCCGGGCCGGAGCAGGCGCCAGCGTGGCAAGGGCCGGGCACGGCGCCAGGCGACCGCCTCGACCGTGATCGACGTGGTGATGTAGGCCCAGGCGAGCCAACCGGCCACCAGCACGAGGCCGACCGCGATCTGGCCGTTGTCGGGCTGGCTCAGGCGGTCGGCCAGCCCCGCCCAGCCGGGCCAGCGGTCGAAACCCAGGCGACGACCGGCCTGGAACAACAAGATCGGGGCCCCGACGACAATCAGCGCCAAGGCCACGATGGCGACCACTCCGCGCAGGCGACGGATCATGTCAGGACCTCCTATCTCGTGCGGAACCGTGAGGGCTGATCAGGGAGTCTGCCAGGACGGTCTTGCCCAACTTCTTGCCCAAATCGGGACATACCCAAGATTTTTCGGCATTTTCGGGCGCGGACTGCGGCCACCGCCTCCCGACGGGCGGGCAGACCACGTCGCGGTCGAAGGTCGCCCGTCAGGCGTTCGTGACGCAGGGCACGGAAAGACACCATGCTTCTACGCCAGCGCCAGGAACCGCAGAATGGCGGGAGCGCCGACGAGGAACAGGAAGACGACGGCCAGCAGGGCGGTCACCGCCGAGATGCGCTCGCCCGTCTGGTTCGCCGCCGTCACCTCCTGGGCCAGCCGGGTTTGGCGCATCGTGGCGGCGCGGGCCCGCAGCGTTTCGTAGATCGCCCCGCCCTCCTCGCCGGACAACCGCATGATCGCCGCGAAGTCGGTCAGGTCGGCCAGGCCGATGGAATCGCCCAGGTGCTCCAGCGCGTCCCACGGGGACTGGCCATTGAGCCGCGACCGGCGCAACTCCTCGCCCAACCGTTCGAACATCCACGAATCGCCTCCCTCGGCCGCCACCTCCATCGCCTGGCGGGTGCCGGAGCCCGAATGGTGCTCCATGGCCACGAGGTCGACGTAGGCGCCGAAAGCGAAGCCGAACTCGTCGCGCCGCTTGGCGGCGCGCTGCCGGACCTCGAGCAGGGGCAGGAAACTGGCCGCCAGCCCGAGGCCGAGCGAGCCGGCCAGTGGCACGAGGATGGGCGGTCTCAACCCCAGCGCCACGAGCGCGGCCGTCATGATCGTGACGAAGCCGAAGCCGGCGGCGGCGAAGACCACGCGGCGGGCCCAGAAGAGATGGGGCGGCAGGCGCAGCAGGTCGAGGTCGGCCGTGGGCAGGGCTCCGGCGGGCAGAATCCGCATGGCGCGACGGCCCAGGCGGTCGAGCCAGCCGGTCGGGCGGTCCGTCGGCGCCAGCCGTACCGGTTCGGCCACCATCGCGTCGAGGAAGGCGCCCAGGTGCGGTCGGTTGGGGACGAGCCAGGCCAGCGTCAGCGCGAGCCCAGCGCCAATGAGGACACCGGTCAGGATCGACCAGGGCAGCGTGGTGGTCAGGGGGTCCACGACGTCTCCTCGGGGTTGTGGAGGAAGCGGGGCGGCGTCGGAGTGCGGCCCATTCTCTTGAGCTGGACCAGGATGGCCACGTAGGCCACGAGCGTGACGGCCAAAACGGTCTGGCCGAGCGGTGTCCGGTACGGCGCGATGTAGGAGCCCGAGGCGACCAGCGCCCCCAGCATGAGCAGCGTGATCAGCGTGACCCCGCGGGCCGTCGTCCGGTGCGTCGCCCGGTCGGCGTCGATCCGTTGGCGGGCGCGCACCTCCGCCGAGACCGACTCGGCCAAGTCCGACAGGACGACCGACAGCCCGGCCCCGCGACGGGTGGCCCCGAGGCGGAGCGTGGCCACGATGAGGTCGCCCGTCGGGTCAGCCAGGTCGGTCGCGAAGGCCGACAGGGCCTGCGCGGTCGGCACGCGGGCGTTGAGCCGCCCGACCAGGCGCGACACCTCGGGCCGGAGTTCGTCGCCGGTCGACCGGAGGGACACTTGGATGGCTTGTTCCAGACTCATCCCGGCGACCAGGACCCCGGTCAGCGTCCGCGTCCACTCCTCCATCGCCTTGAGCCGGGCGATCTGGCGCGTCTCACCGCCGCCGCCCAGCAACCAGGGAATGCCGATCAAGGCCGCCGGCACACCCGGCACGGCGATGACCCAACCGCCCCACCAGGCGAGGGCCAAGCCGGCCACCAGACCTGTCGTCGCCAGGATCTGGGTCCGGCGGGAGAGCCTGCGCCAGGCCACGGCCAGCTGCGACCGGGTCGGCCGTCCGACCGGCACGGGCGTGCGGACGAGGCCGAGGACCAGGGCCAGCAGGCCCGTGCCGGCCAGGGCCACAGCCACGAGGGCGGACAGTTCCAGCGTCATCGCCCCACCTCCCGCCGGTAGGCGGCGGCGTCCATCGTGAAGGCGGCCAGGTCGAAGCCGAAGCTCGCCAAGGGTCTCAGGTCGTCCGGCAGGTGGCCCGCCCGGGCCGGCCCCGTCAGCCCGGCGGCACGGGTGAAGACGTCCGTGAAGTGGATGCCCTCGGCCGTGAACCCGACCGCCACCGCCTCGGTCACGACCCGCCTGCGGCGCCCGCCGGCGGCCTCCGCCTTGACGTAGACCACGAGCTTGACCGAGGTGCCGAGCGCCCGGAGCGCGTAGGCCTCGGAGACCCCGGTCTCCATGGCGCAGGTGACGAGCTTGTCGATGGCGCCGCGGGCCGACTGCGCGTGGGTGGTGGACAGGGAGCCCGTGCCCGACTGCATGGCCTTGATCATGGGAATGATCTCGCGCCCGCGGACCTCGCCCACGATCTGCCGCGACAGCGACTGCCGGAAGGAGGCGAAGAGCGCCTCGTCGAGGCCGAAGCTGCCGGCTCGGCCCACGGCCGTGGGGTCGCCGTGGCCCTGGCGCTCCTCCCAGGCCCGCACCAGGCGGTGGCGCTGGGGCAGAGCGTGGAGCAGCAGTTCGTAGTCTGTCTCGAAGGTGCCGATGGGCTCGTCGGGATCGAGTTCGGCGCAGAGCGCCCGCAGCAGGGTCGTCTTGCCGGCCCCCATCTCGCCGGCCACCACGATGGACAGCTTCGCCTTGACGGCCGCGGCCAGGAAGGTCGCCATCACCGGCGTGATCGTGCCGAGGGCCACGAGGTCGTCCAGGCCGACGGAGCGGTGGCGGTGGAGCCGGATCGTGGCGTAGGGGCGGGCCGTCACCCAGGCCTGGGCGGACAGGCGGGCAGTGCCGCCCCCCAGGTTCAGGTCGAGGTTGGGTTGTGACGGGCTGAAGGCCCGGGGCGGATTGGCCCGGCTGGCGATGAAGGCCAGGAAGTCGATCAACTCTTGGTCGGTGTCGGCCACGGCCGGGCCGGGCCGGGCCGGCTGGCCGAAAAAGGTCAGCCAGGTCGGGTCGCAGCCCGTGATGTAGATGTCCTCGATCAGGGGGTCGTCGACGAGCGGCTGGATGCGGCCGAGCCCGAACAGCATGTCGAGCACGGCGTCGGCCGTGGCTCGCTCGGTGGCGCCGTCCGGGGCCGCGCGGCCGGCCCGCAGGAGCGTCGCCGCTCGCTCGCCCAGCAAGTCGTCGACGATCCGCCGCCCGAGCGCCCG
>JGI20166J26741_11685918_pt1 | contig 10957 bp, 2 predicted proteins | sample TergutCu122P5_FD_26741 | JGI IMG/M metagenome (IMG submission 26741) | reverse complement strand
TACAGTACGTGGACACCCCAGAAGCCCACACTTTTCGATGGCCATTATCTCCGTAACCGTTCAACTTTGGATATAGGTGTTTTGGGTTATATCGGTATACAGGTAGTTTAACATAAGGAACACTCTCCCGAAGTCTCGCACATTCCTCCTGGGACACCCTGTATATATAAGCTTCTGATAGATTTATTTGCTAAATGCTTTGGTCTGTTCTTAAGAAATAGGTTCTACAAAGGGTAAAGTCTTATAGGATGTTATGCTAGACCCTGAAGATGAAGGCACTACTATTCTTTGAAACATTTAGAAATACTTGCCCAACAACAAAATGCCACATTCCAGACAACTTGTACCTTCTTCAGTATAATCCTGCAAAATTCATCTCTTACAGATAGATTGCTGTAGTATGCATTTTGTTTGCAGATGATAATGGGCTGACATTGATTATATTCAAATTTAAATATAACAGGAGTGTGGTGGTGTACTCAAATGCAGTACAGATATTTTCCAGATGTTTTGTTTTCAATGTTGTGTGCCCCATTGTAGACAGACATTGTTTGTTGTAAACCTAATTATCTATTCATATCTCTCCATTATTTTAGTAATTATGTTGTGGAATGCGTTAGTTTTTTTTTTTGTGCGAACATTCGGTCTGCAAAGTGATACAGCTGGATTTTGAGCCCTCTAAAATGGATATTATTATTTGATGTATATCGACCAAAATTAAACTGTTTGCCTATATTACCATATTTATAATAGAACTGTGTAGCATTTTCTGTTATTTTAATTGGAACGGTTACAGAGATGTGCACCACTCACCTGAAAGCTTATATTGCCCTGGTACATGGAGAAATATAGTAGTGAGCAGATATACAAAATCTTTACAATTATGCTGTTGTTGGTTTCCATTGCAACACATTTTTGGGCACTGATGTCTAAGCCTCATAACCCTGTTCTTCTGTATTGTGTAAAAGTATGCCTATGTAGCAGGTCATTGTTATGTCTGTTGTGTATATTAATTCCATTAATCACCTCTGCAATACAGGAATATGCTATACATGACCTCAGACCCAACCAAGAATTATAATTGTTTATCATTACAGTATTGAGAATGTATACTACCTGAATTGTAATCTGTCCATCATGATCATTAAGAATATAACTGACAGATGAGGCTGATGTGGACATAGGTTTGCTTCATGAATACCATGTGTATAGTCAAACCCTCTGCAGACATTTCTTCATTGGAGAAGCAGTGTTTATAAGTAGTGAAATAACAGTAATGTTATCCCAATTATGCATGGAGTAGATTACTGTGCATTAAGAGAAAGCCATTGAGCATACTCTTGTCTAAAGCATTTTATTCTGAGTTGAATTTGTATTTTTGTAGTAAGCATTAATTTTTTGTGACACTAGACAAACTTGAATAAGAAAGAAGGGGGGAAAAATATTCTGCTGCACTAATGAGAAGATGAAGTTTATTTTAACTTACTGTATTAAAGGCATGTCTGTAGCCACAGTTCTAGATATTGAACACACAACCCAATACTTAAACAGTGATCCTGTAATATTGTAGTTCTTGAATTGTAGTCCTGTTATTCCAGGTGTATAAGATTCCACTATTAATTTTTTCAGTTACCCATTGATTTCAGTGGACCATTCTTTAATTTCAATCCATTTTAAGTCTTCAGAGATTAGAAATTCTAGTGATTAAGTGGGGAGACAAAATTTCCAGTTTATTTTTTGTGTATTTTGTACAAAAAACATAAAAATATAACTAGAAGGCCTGTAGAGATACCTGTATGCAATGAATAAGTAAATGCATGTAAAAATAACCCCTAAATTATGTATTTTGGAGTTATAGCAAGTTGCACAGGTGTTCAAGGCAAAGGTAACAACACTTACATACAAAGAGGTAGCCACAACTTCAGTATCTGTTAAGGTGGGATGTCCAGCATGCTGCTTAAAGACCAAATGTGGTCCTGCTGACTTCGGGGTGTGGGTCACATGAGGTTTTTATCAAAAAATATTTTTACCTAATTAGGTAGCACATATGGACTAATAGGCCACTCATGGTTAACCACCTGTCTGCTGCTACTTTTGTGTAACCGTTTGGCAGCAGATGTCATTGCATTAAGATTTGTGATACTGTTTTAAAAAAGTCTATGTTTTTTAATAAATAGCAAGCTGTGATAACCACAGATATGAATAACAAATTAAAGTGGACTGTACACGCTGGATTTCTGACTGTGTGGCCCACAGATTATCAGTACTTCAGTGACTCAGTAATAGAGCCTTGAAGACAGTCACTTCCCCAGTGTTTCACTTTCTCACAAGACTGGTCAACACTGTGAAGATTAATTTCGGAATCTTGTAGCATTTAAACAGGCATTGATGTTATATGGAAATCTGAGTTTGGAGTAAAAATTGCACATTATGATGGTACAGCATGCATTTTTTTTGCCATGGGTTATATATTTTTCTACATATTGTTAGAGAATTCATTTCCTCTTGTGCATTAATCTGGTCCCTTATTCTGCTAAAACGTATGTCTTCTAATATTGATTTATTATTTTTATCATCATCAGTAGCAGCAGCATTATTGCACTGTTCTTCAAGTAAATGCTGTTATTTGTTTTTCAGCCAGTGTACTTGAAGATGAGCCTGGATTCAGATGCAGGTATTGTTCCTTGTGACTGCAGCAGTGAATCTTCTCCATGCTTTGGCCTGTCTGCTGATGCACGTGTTCTACCCCTTCAGTGGCCCAAGAGTAGCAATGAACTTAGCAGTAAATTAGATCATGCTGCTGCCTCTTCCATGCTGCTTGCTACTCATTGCACGACAAGTAGTCCTGTAGTTGTTGTAAGTGATACCCATCTGTTACTGCCACCCTCAATGCACGCTTCTTTGCTGCATGACCCTTATACTCCTGAGAGCATGGAGACACCATCTTCCTCTCCCTCTCCCTCTGTAATGCCACAGTTTGATTTTACAGTTGGGTATGAAAGAGAAAGTGATACATATTTAAGCATGTATGGATCTACACTGAGTACAAAAGACAAAATATACAGCTGGGACTTTGAAATGGATTCTGTGGAACATTCTGATGGTCCAGATGAGGATGAGTGTGCTGATGACAAGAACGGTTGCAGTAATTGTAAAAGAGATAAAAATAGAAAAAATATGAGACCAGACATTCAGGAAAGGCAGCACTCTGATTCTGGGCCCAAAAATGAAACTGTAATGCTCACTGAAAAGTTGACATCTGGCAGGATGGTATTTATTGCATCAGGTATGGACACTACATCAGTGGGAAACACAGACTTTGTTCACACCTCTTGTGTTTATTCTGAGGATGAAGTTATGGGATGGGATCTAAATAAAACCAAACAGTTTAAGGCACCGGGTGGATTTGAAGAGAAGTGTGACTGTGGTTCAAGTTTGAATGAGTTTCCTCTTCCATACAACATGTCTGGAAAAAGTGCTGAGCTTGAGAAGGTATCTGTATCAAATGGGGTGTGCTGTTGTGATACTGTTGTACAAAATATTAATAATAATAATAATAATAATAACAATAACAACGACGACGACTATACTAATAAATTTCGTGACCAGCTTTCTACTGCTGAAGGCAGAGACACAGACCAGCTGATGCTGTTTCATGGTGCAGCAACAGTACAAAATACTTCTCAGGTAAAGGACAATAAAATGTCAGTTATTATTCCAGGTTTGCTTTCAGAAGCACAAGATTTATGCTGTGATCATAATGACGCTGATGAACAGGGTCTGGGGCAGAATATCCATGCTGTGCTGTTAGAAACAGAACATGTAGAAGTGGAACAGAATGTTGCTGTGTTATGTTCTGGATGTTCAGCTGTTTCAAATTCAGCAGTGTTATCTGTTCAGGCAGCAGTAAATGTAAGGAGTTACAGTGATAGAAGACCCCCAGATTCTTCCAATGAAATGCAGTCTTGCACCTCTTATTGCAACAAATCAGCATTGTTACCTCACCCTGTCAGTCATAAAACATCATGTCCAGTTTCTAACCCTGTAATTAGCACTGGTAACCAAATAACAAATGAATCTGACTCTAGTAATAATATCAAATTTGTTTTACCAATTAAGAATTCTCTTTTTTTATCAGAACCAACTGAAAGTGTTGAAAGTCATAACCTAAACGCTTGTGCGAAATGTAGGGAACACACTTCAGAATTTAGACTGTCATCTTGTGATAGAGTATTGGAGCTGAGTGGACTCCTACTTCTGGACAGTGCAGTATCCAAATTGAGGAATGATAAAACCACAACACTTGTCTCTCCTGTGAAACGTCTTTTTCGGAGTTCTTCTGTACCTGTCAGTATCTGCTCAACCAGAATCATGGAGAAACATATACCATATCTTTTAGTCATGTCACGGATACATAGCTGTGGAGACATAACTACTTCATACAGTATTCAAGATGCATTTTCTGCAGTTGGGGGTGAGAAATCAGCTTTAAATCAGCAACCTTGTACAGAGCAAAATATGTCCATATCAAGTGCACATAGTTCTTCCAGTAAAGTTCCAGTCAGTTACAATCAAGAGCAGAAAGATGACCAAAAATTAACTGATAGGCAGTGTTTCAGTTGTTGTATCTTATTGTGATTTTTGTAAGCTGTAGATTAGAGAGCCTGTTTCCATATTTCACCGGTTTGTAGGACTGTGGATATCACTGTGCAGTAAACTCTGTATGCAGTGACAGAGAGTTATAAGGCTTCAGGTAACAGATTAATTAGTGCCCTTGTTGGTAAAATTACATTTTATACATTGTAATGAAGTTTCAATTTCTGCAGTTCTGTCACTTGTGTATCATACAGCCTAAACAAGGCAGGTATGTGGATTTTCAGCTGTAATGCTTCCCAATCCATATTTCCATAAAATTAACTACATATTTCCAAAAGCTACTTCATACCACATTTTCAAGTGCTGATGAAGCAACAGCTTCAATTTTTAAGAACATGCAAGTAATAGACGGTTCTAGAGTGGCAGCAATACTTGCCAAATATGAATACCTTACATATCCTGAACTTATCTTGCTCTGCTTTTCAATGAACTGAATGAACTCAAGATTTCTGCACATCCCATTGCTGAAACATCACTCCATTGAAACGGTGGCCGATACTGGTATGTGTTTTGGAGCAATGCTTGTACAGTGGTTGGTCTTGATCAGTTTGGTCCAATAGAAAATTGTGAGAAATACCTTACATAAAAGAATAGTTGAGATTATTCTAGGTACAATAAAAAATGTTTGGATTAACCTCACTTACTTTTTTCCCTGAATAGTGAATGTCATTACATCTTACAAGTCAGGAATAAATAAATTACTGTGGTGCAAAACCTGCAACTTTTCATACATTCAGCAAAAGACACAGAGCTGCAAAACCTAAATAGAGCTGAAACTCCTGTTTCAGCTCTTTTTACGTGTCATACTTTGAAAGCAACACAGAATAATCAAGGAACTAAGTATATTATGAAAATCATTGTTCAGGTTTTTTTCCTTATTTATATTAGATTAAGTAGATGCATTGTGGGTTCATCACTGTTCCTGTAATTGTTGTTTATTTTTTCTTATCCTCTTCTGTTTGAATTCTTTCAGAATGTCATGTTTACTTCTTTCATGTTGATGACCCTCATTTAATGCTGAGTGAAGTCCAGCTGATAATGTTGTTCATACCAAGAACAGTACTGTTGAAAGTGTGTCATGTTATGTAAGTGATTTTGAAGTATTTTCAAAAGTTGAGTTACTCTGTGTGATTTGATGTCCTCGTGGTGGTGACCATAAATGTCACTGTTTTCTGGCATATTAATCTATGAGGTGTGGTACCTTCTTACCATTAACTTGTGTGGCATGGTTTCTTTTTACAGAAGTACATGGCATCATGTCCCACAAAAAAGTAATGTTTGATGACTTATTCTGTTTACACAAGACAGAACTTTGTACCATCTGATAAGTTACAGTACAAATTCAACAGTGTTTTCATTTAAAACCAATTCTGTTACTCGGTGCAGAACCACCACATGTGACATGAAGATTTTCAGTGACTTTACATGTCACTTAACTAAGATATTATGCCTTTGATACTGTCTAGTTTGCATTTCCATCATGTTTCAGTAAGAGGTTTCAAAATTATTTGCAATTGTTTGTTGATTGTTCACTACATCTTTGAAGACTAGGAATCATCATCATGAGTGTAGCCTATTCTTTATACAGGTCCAAACAACTGCTTTCCCACTATATATGATTAAGTCACTACTGAACAGCAGGTTCCAGTTATGCAGTTTTGTCATTAATGCAGTACAAAATAGACTCTTGGATTAAGAGCTGATATTTGTGTTTTCAGTCCAACCATGTTTGCTACATTGCTGTAACTGTGGCCATGAATACACACATGCTACTTGTAGATGGCAAGTGAACCACACATCTTTTGAATCATGGTTGTATTGTTTTATTGCGCCATACAGATTTTGTGGAACCTTTCATTTTTGTGGTTAATGTGTGTGACACCATTTGGAGGACTGTCATTTGAGATCCAGGTTTGTAGGTCCTGGCCCATGTTTCATTGATTGCAATTATACAATTTAACGTGTTGTCCCCTTTGCAACGAAATCATTCCTGATTGACGTGACATGTCGTAGCATGTCCAGTGCTGCATCTCATTGAAATAATATGGCACCCACTTGGCAGCAGCGTTGTGCATTTTTAAGTTCTATCATAAAATTTGGAGCACTGTGGACCCAGGAATCCCTGTACATTCAGTTAATTCCTTCACAGTCCTGCACCCATCTGCATCCATTCACTGTTCAGTTATGCACACTGTCATGTCTGTGTGAACAGACACAGACCATCCACTGTGTTGCATATTGGCTGTTGACAGTCTTCCACTTTTGAATGCCTGTATGCACCTCACAACTGTTTAATATTGAAGGGCACCCAGTGCTGCACATAGCTCTGAATGGCATGTCCTTGCATTTCTACCATAGGTAACTGCTATTTTCATGTACAGATGCTCGTCTACTGTAGAGACTTGTGATGGTAACATTTGCAGGTACATGTGACATGCTTTCCAATGTATATACACATTTTCCCACGTTGCTCATTTTGGCAAACACATGTGGACTTGTGGAGTGACCCTCACAAAGTCCTGCAATTTGAGCTGCTTCAAAGGATAATGTTTCCCTAGAAGTGATGGGTTATATAATACCAGAATTGTGTAATATTTATCTGTATTTCCAGGAAATCTTGCCATTGTTTTTGGCTTCTAATTGTGTAACTGATTCTCTCATTTGATTATTTACCCTTTCAGTTACCAATGTTCTAATTCAAGACACTTTAAGTTAGATTCTATATGATGTCTGCCATTTTCATCTTTTCCCAAGATAATGCTCTAATATGTTCCTAGCCACATCATCTGTATGACACACAGATTTGTAGTGTTCATGTGAGAAGTAAACATCATTTTTAAATTGTGACTACACCACTTATGTTTTTCATCATTTTGGGGCATGTTTGAATTTCAAACACCATTTTCCAATTCTGACTACACTGGTTATGTTTCTCATCATTTTGAGGCATGTTTAAATTTCAACAGTGTGCTTATTAGAATTGTTGTGTTAGCCTGTGTGTATGCATATCAGAACTGAACTGCTGAGCACATTGTCATGATAATGGACACTGGGAAACTTTGTGACAAGTTGTGGAACTAATAAAGTTCTGAGTAAAATTGAAAGAGCATAAGAGAAACTTTATATAAAGATCCATATGCATTGCTAGTGACATGTCTGGCATATCTGAGCCTATCTTCCAATCCACCTGAAAAACAAGGAAGGCTTCCATAGGCCTACACATCATTCCACATGAAAAACAAAATAAATTCTTGATTGCATTTAGGCTGAAATGAAAGCAAGTGTGTTTTATTCTTTTAATATAATGCTGTATTGAACAATTACTGTGGTGTTTTATTCTTCCTTATATTCTAGAAACAGTAGTTCATTCATGAATGGTCAGTTGTAAATATGTTCTGCATTATACAAAAAAATCACACTTTTTGTGGTGTAAAAATTGGACAGGTACATTTTCTTTGAAATCATCAGTTGTATGTTTTAAAGAACAGAGAATAAAATTTTAGCATCCAAAAATTGGAATCCAGAGGCAATAGTAGGATACATGCCAAAACTGTTACATTATGTATACATTTTTCCATTTTTAGAAATTTTGTTGCTGTGGAAACTACTAAAATGCATATTTTTATTACCTTCTGGATATTTTTAATTGTCACGTGAGGACGTACTGGCCCCTTGCATACTACTACTAGTACTGCTGCTGCTTCTACTACTACTACCACCACCACCACCACCACTACTACTACTACTACTACATCCTGTACATCCTGGTGACTCAATCAGTGGTGGAATCACCTCACATCATAACTGGTAGAACATTTTTCAGGTTTACATTTCTCCCATGTGTGGAATCATTTTTTATTTAACATCTGATTTTGTTTGTCACTCTTTCACTCTTGTTTAATTTTATCATATTTGCAGTGCATTTGCATTGGACTGCACCTTAGATCATTCATACCTTATGCTGTCTCTACTCTCCGCTGTTGTCTCTACTCTCCACTGTTATTCTCACAGAAATCTTTATTGCTTGAACTTCAGTTCTAGTTTCTGTCCAGAAACCTAAGGAATCAAAACAGTTATATTTTTATAGTCCATTTAATCTTTCTTTTTTCTTTTAAATTCACCTTACCCAATTTTTCTTTCTATGTTACAGTCTTTCGAAGCAGCATTTCTTGTAACATACACCCAGCTTATTTTGAAGTATAAAAATTATTGTAGCTTCTGCAGGAATAAGAATGACATACCCTGGACCTTAAGAATGTTTGGAATATCATTGGCCTCATTATACTAAACAGTTGTGATCAGTGTAATAGAAATATTTCTGCTGTCTAGATCCCATGCCCCCTAATTCAGTTACCAGCAGTTAGAGAGCAAACTCCTCATCCAGCTTCTTGTGGGTCTCTTCCCCTGTTCTTGGTCTCATACAAAATCACATGTGTATTTAACTTGTAAATGTTGCCTAAAAACCTTTTGTATCAAACTACTACAAATATTTATACATGTATGTATCCTTTGCCATGGAAGGTGACTTAAGTAAAACACTCGTAGGAAGTATTGATGTGAAACCAAGTAATGAATGCAGCACTCCTAAGCCCATAAATATGTATTATCTTGCTTAACTACCTGTCTGGTTTGCTGTCACCACCTGACCTCAATCTGCCATAGCCTTGTTTTAGTAGTTCCCCTATCATGGGGAAATAGGATATGGGGTGTTGTATAAATCTACCCTTAACTATGATTCCTGGGGCCATAGAATGTCCGGTAGTTTAGTGCACATTGTGTCCTATTTACACATTTTTTGTGCTATGTTTTACTGTTTGTACTTAGCCATTGGTTCCCATTGTGTGCTGTGTGGAGCCTGTTGGCTCTATATATGAAGTCCACGCAGCCCCCTAGTACTTTATATAATGACAAATTTGGATTTTATGACATACTTGAATAGACAATATTCGGCCTGTATCATTAAGAGCAACAGGAAGTTGCTGCAATTGTGCAGTGTACTGAATTGGTAGTACTGTAAGTAAACGGTTTGTATGAAAGCTAGTGTCTGTGAATTCTTCAAGAAGAACATAAACTATTGAAATTAAGGTTCTGAACCATATAAGTATATGGTAGCTGTATATCAAAGCACTGAGTTTTGTTAGTACAGTGATTCAGTTTGTATGATGAAATTTTAATCTGATTTTAGATCAGTGTAAATGTTTTATAACACTAGTTAATTCTTAATATATTTATTTTATTCTTGGAGGATCAGTCATTTTTATCTAAACAAAATGGACTTTGGGCCAAAAGAAGTTACAAAAGGAAATGTGTGTTATTTCTGCAGTACTTCCTTCTTTAATACAGTTTCCACTTAACATAGTAAAAGGATGCCCTGATGTTTGCAGTTTACAGCTATGGTGTAATCTACGTACAGAAATGTTTAAGTATGTAAAGCCTCATATAACCTAGTCAGAAGTGAACACTGAAGTGGAAAGCTATGTATTTGGGTCCATTAATACATGAACATTCTCATCTGCAGTTGCTGTACCATAGGTTTTGTCTACCCCACCCACTGCCTTTGCCGCCCTTCTGTATGCATAGTCTACCACTCCTGTTATGTATGTCATTGTACTTTTGAACCTGCTGATGTTTTTAGTTTATGGTGTCAGCATCCAAAACCAAAGCTTTGTTGGAAATGCATTTTACATTTGTTGTAGTCAGCTGTACAGATTGGAAAGACCAATCCAGAATAATAAATTTCTCATTTTTATGTATACCGTAATAACGTACTGTGTGCTAAAGCTACAAATGATGTAATCATTATGTCTCTAACAGTTGTTGTGTTTGTTGTTTTTTGGCATGAACTATATGTTTGTCTGTGATGCATAGTTTTAGTGTAATATTAATGTGAGTAGTTGGTTGTTTTTGAAGGTGGTGACATGTTAAACCTTTTGATGGAATGTCTTCTTTACCAGCATTTTCACTGTAAATAACAGTGGTCAATTTAATGTGTGAGAAAATTCATATTGATCTGTGTTTGTTGGTTACTTAAAAATAGAGAGTGTTGAATTGATTTAGTTTACTTCATTCTTTAAATATTTCCCATACAATAAGAAACACGAAGAATCATGTCTTCTACAGTATGACACCATGTAGATTGTTTACCAACATTTTGGAGGAGCTTAGTGCCTCCATTGTCGGTGTCAAAGGGTGTTTGACCAAAAGCACAGGGGCGAATTTAGGCCTAGGCAGACTAGGCAGCTGCCTAGGGCGGTAGATTTGAAGGGGCGGCTTCTAAGCTGTCAAAGTTACTAATTACTAC
>JGI20166J26741_11685807_pt1 | contig 10958 bp, 7 predicted proteins | sample TergutCu122P5_FD_26741 | JGI IMG/M metagenome (IMG submission 26741) | reverse complement strand
CAAAGATGAACCTCCGGGTTGCATCAACGAAGGTGAATTACTTCAGAACCTGACAGGCCATTAGTCTCAGCAAAAGAAGTCTGACTTTTGGAGTTAATTGGTAAATTCAGGTCATTGTTGTACTACACCTTGCGCCAAAAGGGTTACAGCTTTGATAAAACGTGGTGCATTGCTGTTTGTTATCGTACCACAGTTCTGACACACCTTACTGGCATCAAGGGAAAGGAGGCGGGGCGCAGCATATAAACGGATAAGGAATGAATGTACAAGAACCGTGATACCACGTGTTATTCTGGAACCACGCAAACGTACACGGACGTAAAATTACATTTCAATAAAGAAAAACGAATGGATGCAATGCTTTGAAACGGACAATTATTAAGACAAGTTAAATGATGCACCTGCTTGGTTAGGCCGAATTATAATAACGGAGAATGCTTAAACAGAAACCGCTTGCTGCATAAATTAATACATAACTGTGCACATTTGTATATCATCACGCGTTATCGTTAATAAACCCTTCAAGGTATACAAAACTAAAATTCCTATCTCAAAGAGAACGGTCTGAAACAATTATAATAAATCGGGACATGCGGTTTAAAGCAATAAACAATTTTAAACGATGCTGTGAACTGTTACATGCTTGAACAAACTTCAGAAACGTGTCCCCCCCCTTCCAATCCCCCCCCCCCCCCCCCAAAAAATGCCAATATGTCCGCAAATAGTTTTCCAGATATAACCTCTCCACGTTCGCCAGACTTCCTCTGTGTGGACACTTAGAAAGCCCCGGTGTATTCAGCTCCAACTGAAAAAGAAGAGATGCTTCAACAATGCATTTCTGATGCCTGTCAAACCATTCGCAACAGCATCAAGACGCGACAGGCATAATCAGATCAGAAGTGTCCATGCGTGCGATGATTCACGTGGAGGATATTCTGAACATCTGCCGTGAATTCTGGCTTAATAAGCAATCAGAACTTGTCAGTAACCAAACTGGGAACGTGCATTTTCAATGCATTATCTCTGCTGTATATACATTATTAAGTAGTTAAGGTACTTACTGTTAAATGTAACCTTTCAATTAAACTCAAGAACCACTCACTTCTGGATATATGCGTATACCTTTTCTGTTTTGAACTCACCGTTGAAGTTTGTCCATGCACTGTATATACACTGGCAGAATAATGTTGATAGGGGAAAACCGATGTATTCGGAGAAAAACTTGTGCCAGTGTCACTTTTTTACCCACCAGATATCTGTCACGGATAGCATGGGAATGAACCCCTATATCCGCTGTGAGGCAACTCTCCGCCTGCGCCATGGCAAAAATAATCGGTGTTTGTCAGAAACGTACCAAGCACAGAAATACAGTACGGGGGTCAAATGTACAGCTTATTTAATGTTACAACAAGTGGTGCAGATCATTACCACTAGGCGCTTGACGGTTAACGTCCACGAAGAAACACCAGGTATATGGACTGCAGGAAACGCTGGATTGCATTAAGAATAAATTTACTGCGCACCCCTCTCAGGTTTGGTTGTACTCACTCTGTAGTGACACATGATTGCGACGCGGAACGCTTATTTCATAAAATGGCCCGTTTGGAACTAAACACAAATATAAAATATTCTTTTCTAAGGTAGCAGTCACTGATAAAGCATACAAGTCCACAATTCAAAAACTTTGCTCCTTAATAGAACTTCAAAGAATGCTCGACAGATCAGGATGGCACTACATGTTACGAGGACAGGACAACAATAAACATCCTGGAGGAATTTCTTGCAAGAGAGAATCATCTGAAAGAGAGTGTAGTCATCCAGATTCCCGTACCTAATATCCACCATATATTTCCTGTGGGACTTCTTAATGAACATGTGCACGAGCACAGCCCAAGAAGCACAAACAGCCGACGTGTGTCAGCAGCAACTAGGTGCTTCTCGAAGTTACGATCAAGAGGAATGAAGAGTGGATTCAGAAAAATGGAGAACACTTCGAGCATGTTTTCTGAACACCCATTCGGCCTAAGGTTTATATTCAGTGAAGTATAAAATACGCTTTTATTTGGTACGATTTCAAATGGGACCCCCTAAATAATACCTAGAGAATGTGTTAAGTTGTTACAGCACAATGATTTTCAGGCGAAACAAGATAACCATCGCTATATGTGGCCCCAACCAATGCTATTAACTGTGGCGACCCTGGTTATTTCCTGTTAACTACTGTTTTCATTAAGGATGTAGTTTCGCATTCTCACCATCGCTGTGTGCAACCTGTTCTCAACAGGACCAACCTCCACCGTATAAAACCCTGTTCAAATATACGGACCTAATGGTACCAGAGGCTGCAATGAGACACAATGACGGAACCATATTTACGGGATGGGAGTTCATGGCCTAACCTAAAACGGTTGGGATGACAGGAAAATTTGATTTATTTGTATAGAAAAGTGTTGAAAAGATTCAGTGATAAAAAGGCAGCTCAAAAGAGTTAAGTCCTACATTCGGAATTACATATGTTTGCCAACTGTACCAAAAAATCAGATGTGCCTAAACGACTTGAAGAATAACTTTCAATTAAATTCTAACCACATTAAATAAAACATTATGCAGATACAATACGAAGATGTCTATAACAAACAGTAGTAGTTGCAACATAGCCGATCCCAGTGGCTGCGAGGTCTAAAGCGTGGATCTGCAGCCGCTCGCTTGCTCGTACTGAGGTTTCGAATTACGCTGGGGGCATGACTGTCTAGTGAGTGTTGTGTCAGGCAGAGGTCTCAGCGACGGGTAGATCACTCGTCCAGGCGATCCCTACCGAGTGTGGTGAGTCTTAAGTGTGATCGTGCAGCTTGATAATGAAGAGGTCCTGGCTCACTAGGGCTGTCGAACGATGGAAAAAATCGCAACATGAGGACACGATCCAAGCCTAGCATAATAATAATAATAATATTGTAACGATAAAAACTGTTCAATATTTAGATAAAGACAACATATGTTGCCAAAAACAGCCTTCAAATATGAAGATGAGAGATGGACACGCAGGCCTCACGACAGGAAAGTTTTAGAGACTTCCTCTGCAGCACCCGGAGGGAGGGAGGGAGGGAGGGAGGGGGGGTGTTGCCGGGTCTGCAGCCACACCTTGCCAAAGCGAAATTTAAAAAATACATTTTGTAGACACTATGAAATCAAATGTTTTAGGTGATTTACGCTTCAGCCTAAATCAGCCAACGAGATCGGCTGAAGGCTAGTACAATGCAATACTGAAAAATAAATATTTTACGAATATGTAAATTTTTTTCAGTTAGTTTTAATTTTCCCTGTAACCTAACAGATTGCGAATCGGAGAATGACATGACTTTCATGACAGATCTTTAAAATCAAACATAAATTATATATACAGCCTCGGGTTCGCCCTCTCCCCCCAAAGAAAAATTCTGGGTGCACCCATGGAGACAGAACACGTAAGATTTCTGTTACACTGGAGCACAGCAGAAATAACTTTAGCAATGAAGATATTCATACGACCTTCAGAGAAGAGGATACAACTGATCACATGGACGCTTATCGAAGTCACTTGTAGCAACACGAACCAAAAGAGCCTCCATATACGTTTATACAAGTTGCACTTTATAACCCTCCTCGTTAGACACACCTAGTCGCCCATGAACAGGGTAGAAAAATCACTGTTAGCCTCTCAGTGGGTAATAATGATTTAACCCTCGTTAGATTAAATATTTGAGAGCATAAATAAAAATTACCAAACGAGACTGAGAAATGTTCTTCAAAATACTGTGCTGCGTGAATAATGTTAAGTTAAAAAAAATTGTTTACTTCTAGTTTGACCTTGAGTTGCTGGACCACTGAACTACCAGACAGGATGTGTAAACTGAGATAAGCGATGAAATGTATTGACATATAGTTTAAAAGTGGCATTACGCTCGAGGATTCTGATCTCCTGAAATGCTGCTCTGTGTTGCGGGCATAAATCATTCCGACGTTCCTTCCGAACACCAGAATCACTTAACTCTCAAACACGGTGTAACATCCCAGAAGACCAGAATCCTAACAATCAGCACTGTGGCGGTCTCAAATCTCGACTTTCCTCATATCAGCAGTAATGGCTTACTGAATCGACAATACGCTAAGTCCACCATGTCCGTAATTCATGGTCCTCTAAAGGCATATGTATTAAAAATCCTTAAATGTACTATGTAACAACGCTCTACGAAGGTTAGAAATTACTTTAGCGTTAAAGAGATGCTTCATAAATATCAGTTGCCAAATATGTTAGGTGTTAAGCCTCAACTGATTGGTCATATGAATAGGAACTGTCTTCTAAAACACGTCACTGAAGTAAAGACAGAAGGAAGGATAGAAGTAATGGGCAGGGGAGGAAGAAGGAAGCAAATACTAGATACTGAGGAAAGGAAAGGATACTGGAAATTGAAAAGCACTAAATCGCACTGCGTGGAGCTTTGCGAGACCCTGTCGTAAGAGAATACGGAAGTAATGAACGAATTCCGAACTATTTCTGGGAGCGGGCAGCTACAAAATCCCGAAGAAAAACGTGTGTTTGTTTCCGGAGGGTGACCGAACATAGTTTCCAAAGCTCGTTCTTTAAATAAATTCTCAGTTCATCAGGTTACGTGCACGGGCAGCTCAAACGCAAAACGCTGGTCAGTTCACATCGCAAAAGTGGCGTCACAGCGTTCTGTACTAATTAATTCTCTGTGTCATGAGCACAGAATGAACTACGAATACGTTTTTCTTAGCGAAAAATTATAGCTCGAGAAAGCCCGAAATGTTTTTCGCTATGTCCGATTCGTATAATGTGAAACAGTTCCGAACCCGATTATCTGTGCTACTAGGCCTATGCTCGTGGACCAAAGCCAGGGTCAGGCCCGTAAATCTCATGCTGCCCGTGTATCTGCACAACTTATAGTAACTATGCGCTAAACCATGAAGACACAGGCACAACCTTAACCTTCGCGTTAAGTCCACATAGCACTTGAGATTCTCACTGACCTGAATACCATATTACCGTCTTCTGTGTTCACTACTCTGTTCAACACAGACCGACATTGGACACTATCATGCGCTACATGAAGCCAGTCCACACATTCACAGCATGTATAAAAATTCACTTTAATATCATCTCCAAACCTATGGCTACGTGTTCGCTTCAGATATTTCCGACCAATATTCTGCATATATTTCTCACCTTCAGTATACGAACCAAGAGTTCAGCCCAACTCGTCTTCCTAGAAATGACGCCCTTGTATGGCGAAGAGCACACTTATTAGGTAAGTCATAGGGTCTCATTACCATTCAAGAAAATTAATATCATGAAATACTGTAACATTCCTCTACGCCAAAACATATAGCGCTGTATTGTAAAAACAAATTGTTACACCAATAAAAAAAATAGATCACAACTGATTTTAATCTTGTTATGACGCTCCACGTGCAACTTTCTCCATCATCCATACCCATCGGGAATCGAACTCCGATCGTCCAGACATTCTCTTCGGTTCTCTCGTAAATTCTGTACACATGCAAGGTACATGATGCTGCAAGCAAGCGTTATTACCATTTCCGTAAATGTAGATATACCAGTTACAGGAATAGCAAATATTCCGGTTTTCCTCTGTGAGTTATAAAATATCTAACAAATACAAAAAGAAGTTCGGAAGTAAAGCGTATCGATTCTGACGCATGAATAGCATTTTTTGTAATTCTCCCCAAAACCCGCAAGCCACATAAAGGATAGTACGGAGCATATACTATACATTTCATTCTTATGAATAACTTTGCCCCAACCGATTTTCATTCATATAAAATAACTTCTGAACTATTTCCATTTACAACCTAAAAATGTACAAGAATACAACATAAAAAGCCACAGTCTTGCCCGCCGTTTTATACGGTTACGAAACGCAGTCTCTCATATTACAGGAAGGAAAGTGGCTGTGGGTGTTCGAAAAAAAGGGTGCTCAAGAAGATATTTCTTCCTAAGGCGAAGTATCGACAGGCTTCACAAACTTGCTAAATTTGTAGCACCATCTCTCATACTCCTAGCCAAATATCAATTAGGGTGACCAAAACGAGGTGGACGAGGCATGTGGCACGTAGGAAGACGATCAAAATGCAGTCAAAGCTTTGGTTAGAGTACCTGAAGTGCAGAGCGCTTTCAAGACCTAAATGTAAATGTGATATCAAGAAAAAAACGAAACAGGATGATAAGGTGTGGAGTGGATCATACCGTTAAAAGCAATACATTTACGAACCCTCTACCCACCTGCTATCTTAAAAAAAAAAGACATTGGTTCGTGTGATGAGCAACATTATTGCCACGTACGCATCGGTGGTCAATTCCTGTCGGCTCGCTTATCACATTAACGGCAAATTGAAACAGGGTTAGAACGTGACCGATACTAGTCAGATACAACAATGTCCCTATGGTACAGAAATGGAACTGAGATACGCCTCTGAAAAATATGCAGTTTTGAAGGCACATTTATAAGAAAAATTGACAATAACGACAGATGACAGCAACGAAATGCTTTTACCTGCTTACACTCAACATAACAGCACAGTATGGGCGTACCTACTATTCCAGAAGTCATACCAAGCCGCAGCGGATCACAGCTGCGCGGCAACGAATATTATCACGGGGAGGGAATTCAATTCATCAGCTTCGTAACATTTCCGATGTTCATACTGTTCGATTTCTCATATTTACGTAATAATCTACGAAAACAAGGATGGTTCACGTGGCTGTGTTAGTATGTAATGAAATTTCGCCGTACTTATAAAAAATTGGAAAATCAAGGACGAAGACGTCTCAATTTGCAGACAAAAGCTACGTCCTGGTTTATGCGGCTATCTCAAGGCAGCTGGCTCCATGGCGTGGGGGAGTGGACCATAAAATCCACGCATTCTTAACCTCGACAACAGCTTCAAGTACCGACCGCTTTAACCTCGGCACGGCTTGGATGGAAGGTCATGTGGGCTCCAGAGCAGGTTTCGATTGCCTTACAGAAGACCACCTCTTCCTGTCCCCAGCTGCCTGAGCAACTCCGCGAAAGTGACAGCCAGAAAAAAAAAGCGGGCCCGTGCACGCTGTCGACTAGTCACAAAAATGCACTCCTGATGCACATAAATGGCGACGTTCAAGCATGTCTCTAGGGATCGTAGATTTACGGCTGGACCGGTACATGTCTGAATCCTAGTACAGAGAATATCTATAAGGGGAGACGCTTCCTTATACACGACTCTTAAAGTTTAGTTTTTTCTGTAGGAACATAAAACAGGTAAGTGAGTACCTGATACGGAGCCACTGGTGTCGGAGCACGGCCCTCCACTTCCTGAAACATGCCGAGCCACCGAATGAAGACCACTCCGCGCATTTTGGGAATCGAGATCCAAATCCCAAAACTCAATTGCCACCTCTCCAATATCCGACGAGCCCTGGGAATGGGCAGGACTGATAACATCACCGGTCACACTACGACCGTTAGAAACGGCACCAGCCCCTATCAGACCTGTAGCCGCCCCCACAGGGGAACACGATGATGTCACCTCTGGTGAACCTTCGTCTCCCATTTGGTGTTGCATAGCTATGGGCCTCATAACAAACTCGGCAGAAGCACTCAGCTTTCGTCTTTCATGTTCTGGAAACTGCAAATACTTGTCACTAACCCACATAAAACTCATGAGCCACTCCCTAGCACTCCTTCGTAGCACAGAGATCAACAGCGTCGAAGTATTTCGTCACTTTATGAAATAAACCGAGCAAGTGAAGCTGTCAGTCAGGACAAGACAGTAATGGGGAACAGCGCCCGCCATTCTATGCTGTACCTTTCCCCGTACGCGTGACAACTTTTACAAATCATCGGCCACTTCATTCGCACCGTTAGTTCTTTAGTGCCCTATTACAACAGTTTCATCACTATGTGACATTTTCAAAGCAGTTCATTTGTCCTTCTTAACTATACTAACCAGTTTAAAAAACGATTACACAACATCACCGATTGAAATGTTTGTCTAAATATCTTAGAACTCGTCAAATGCTGGAATTAGTCCAACAGTCCTTTACACTTTACACTTACCAGCGATACGATCCACATCGCTCAGTCACCAGCAAACACAGGCACTGGCTCACAAATCTTAAAAATCGTTTCAAGCAAGAACACAGAACACGATATGCTGATACACGCGGCTAATCGGGTGAGTAGAAACGCAAAGAACGCTTTTTTACACACAAATATAGAGCCTGTTATTACATCTGTGACTGTATCAGCTGATATTAAAGTAATTAATATCACTTGCAGCTCACAAAAATTCTTCCAGTTTCATTTAGAAAAAACTGCATCAATTTTCAGGGTTGTTCTCGAAACATATGCAGCAGTTAGTACACATACCAGCAGTCACAACAACCAACTTCCACACAACGTAACGTAATGGTCACAATTTCGATTGCCTTTTCTTGCCAGAACAAGCAGGAATGGCTACACCACCACAAACAAGTTGCAGGAACGCACGAAACCTGTTCCTTTACACTATACGCCAATCCTGTTCTGCCAATTTTATATATACATTCCCCTCGCCACCTACAGAATCACGAACCGTGAAAATAACTCTTGACATAAAAAATGGTCTTTCATACTGAAGCAAACGAGTGACTCCGATGCACAGCAAGTGAGCAACCGCATGCACCAAGCTGGGCAGTATGAACAGGTAGTTGGCTGCCTGCCGCTGAGCAACTCAACAACTGGCTGGTTGTCTATGACGTCAGCGCAAACAGGTAGGTCCCTGGCCTGACAATAGTGAAAGTCTCCCCTCCATCACTCTCAAGACAGACCAGAGCTGCACTGCTTCTAGAAGTGATGATGGCAAGCTACCGTCATCGTACTGCATTTTCTCAACCCATGTGGTACCGCCGACCCCTTCCCCAGAACTATCACAACTCACAGCAATGTTAAAAGTTTGAATAGCTATAAACTCGAAACATAACGTAAAAACTTCTATTAAATCAGTGTAAATAAATTACTAAACAATTTTCCTAGCATAAATGACAAAGACAACTAAGATTAGGAAGAGCACAAAGGAAAACCAAACTTTTGTTCTGCCGGTTGGAATATACTCAAGTCGCTAATACCCCCGAGAGAAAACCTCTTACCTTTATACGGTCAAGGCAGATCTCGTGTGGTGGCACACAACACGTTTCCATGGTCTACCCCCAAAAAATGCTTACACCACTTACGAATACAGTCTTACTTACTTACTTTACTTACTTACTCCATGAAGCAGAGTCCTTCTTGAGAAGCTAACTGGTTCTGCAGCAGAAATTCCCCGCATTTTTGGAACCCGAAGGTTCATCACCGTACTCACAAGTGCCCGCCACCTGTCCCTATCCTCAGCCAACTCCATCCAGTCCCCACTATCCCCTCCCACTTCCTGAAGATCCATCTTAATATTATCCTCCCATCTGCGGACGAATACAGTCTTACGAACTGTAACGTCGTGTTGTAGAGCACCAATTTACCGACGTTTCCGATGTAAGTTCTTCAGGATTTGACACAAGTTCACTGCAACATCTGTTTCTAAGACCACGAAGAAACGACTATAAAACAACAATAAAGCGTAGTTTGTCAAGTGCGCGTGATTATTCTCTAACGAATCAGTAAATTGAAACGCGACACTACCCAGACACGGAGAATATGTAACAAGTTTACAGTTGCGTCGTTGGTAGATGACAGCGTCCGAAGAAATACCCTACTGCTGCGAAATTCCAAGTCTCGTCACCGCCACTTGCTTCTGACGATTACTGTCTTATGGTGCCAGAGGCTCGATACAAGAACATCCTACATCCTTCTTTATGACAAATAACCAATTAACTCGGCATCAAATCTAAGATGCAGAAACCTCAATAGTTACTGCCAGGAGAACTGCAAATTTTACAATGAAATTCCGCTCACAACTTCACACATCAGAAAATAGAAACTGTTCCTATGTATGACTTGAAAAGAAGCCTTTCTCCTGTCTAAATCTTAGTGGACTGGTTATCAGCAAAGACAATTTACTATCTGGAAGAAGAAAAAGAAGAAAGACGGAAAGGAAGATAGAAAGAAAGCGGAAAAAACACAAAAATTCAATCGATGCTGTCACATAATGAAAGATTCCGTTTAAGCGCATATACCGTCACATTTCACTACTGTTTCTGCAGCTGTATTCCCTGAGATCGGCAAAGGCCACTGTGACTTAACCCAGGCACAACTCACGAAGCACGTTTTCTTGTTCTTTTAGCCCAAAACATAGATCACACCATTATTATTATTATTATTATTATTATTATTATTATTGCTAATGCTGCTGCTGCTAGCCATGTGGCTGTCACAGGACGGGCCGCCAATATATTCATGTACTACTCCACATAAAAACGTATATAATTTAATCACATACATACAGACTATTCCGTCAAACACAACACTTTATCGTTTCCTTCAAACGCTACATGTTTAGACCGAAAAACGATCGAAACATGTAGCATTTGAAGAAAATGATGACGTGTTTTGTCGGATTGAAGTGTGTATCTTTATGTTTATGACTACATAATTTCGCATTGTTCACGCATTCAACATATCGAAAACACCCGAAACTGTTCCAACGGTAGCCCGTCGTTACTTGACATCCCACAAACATATTACCTTTTTTCAAGTTACATATTTATCGAGGGTCTATTAGCCTAAATTAAGAACTGCCAGTGTCGCTCCTGCATGACATATACCGCTATATGTTTAATAATGATGGCAGAAAATTTATATAGATATGGCGCAGGAGTGGCTTCGAATGGCGCAATCTTCAAAATAATTTTCGTGAAAATAGGTCAACTGATTCCAATTTTCAGGGCACACAACCACACGGCACAGTGTTCTCATAACTACACCCCCCCCCCC
>JGI20166J26741_11685696_pt1 | contig 10958 bp, 9 predicted proteins | sample TergutCu122P5_FD_26741 | JGI IMG/M metagenome (IMG submission 26741) | reverse complement strand
AGCTTGCCATTGCTTTCCCCCGCTTTTTAGACGTTCCCACTTTTCACCACCAGGTGCCTCCACGTCCGCCACGACGTGAGAGATCCCAGCGGCGGAAGTTCCCCTCCCATATACTTGCTAAATACCCAACCCCTCTCATTTATCACCCCAACAATATTGAGTGAGAAGTAAAAATAATTGCTCCTCATTATGTAGTTTTCCCCATTCCCTGTTACCCCATCCCTCTTAAGCCCAAATATTATCCTCAACATCCTGTTCTCAGACACCCTTAGCCTACGTTCCTCTATCAATGTGAGCGACCATACTTTACATAAATACAAAACAAAAGAAAAAATTATATTTCTCTATATCAATCTTCAAATTTTTGGATAGGAAACGCTTGGCAAAAGATTCTGCACCGAATGATAGCAAGCATTCCCGGACTTCAATCTGCTCTTTATTTCTTCCTGAATAGAATTTTGATTCATTAATATTGTTCCCAAATATTTGAACTCTTCCAACATTTCAAAGTATCTATTATTAATCTTCATATTTTGATTTCGTCCTGCATTCTAATTTCGAGACATGACCATGTACTTATTTTTATCAGCATTTACTTATAGTCCAGTCTCCTTACTAGCCACTATCAAAGCTTCTACGTTTTCCTTTATAGCATGTACGCTTCCTCCAAATATATTAACATCATCAGCATAAACCAGAATCAGATGTATACCATTGAAATTCAAGCCAGACTGCTTTACCTAAACCCTCTTATTGGCTTACTCTAAAGCAAATTTGAAAAGCAATGGCGACAGAGCATCTCCTCATTTCAAACCAGTCTTAATAAGAAACATGTCAGACAAATTTTGCCTACCTGGGTTCTGCTATAAGTTTCATTCAGACACATTTTTACTAACATCAGCAGCTTTATCAGTTTCGTTAGGAAATCAAACTCAGTGAGAATATTATACAAGATCTCCCTCCTAACTGAATCATAAACTTTCTTGACATCAATAAACAGCTGGCACACTGCTTCACTGAATTCCCATTTCTTCTCAAGTATTTGACGAATGCAGAATATATGAACACTACTTGTCCGATTGCGTCGAAAGCCACATTGCTGTTCCCGAAAAAGTTCCTCTGTTTGTGGATTTAAACTTGAGAGCAGAATGCCTCCTAGCTTCACGTATTGGATTGTTTAGATTATGTACATTTCTTAGGTTTGGATCGTGTGACCACTGAATTTTAGCCCGTTTCCTTTGATATAGAAAACCTATACATTCTTCATCACCATGGTTTATCCTGCTTCAATATGTACAAAACTAGACGCTCTTTAGCTGAGATTGGATTTAATCTTGAATGTTCTCCCAAACCCTATTTATGTACTCGATATCACTTACGCTCTACAATGCTGCAGAACTGTTTGAGATCTAAATCTAATACTGTTTCATAAACTGTAGCTCATATAGCTTCCTGAGATTTAATCTTGTGTTGTATGTGAGAGGAAAGCGGAAAGGAATTCCTTTCCGCTTCCCTCTCACATACAACACACCCCTAAACGACACTCCCCACTCCGATCACCAAGAAACGAGCACAAATGGGATACTTTTACGTACACTGGTAAGGAAAACAGATACATCACAAACTTATTCAAACACCCAAACTTAGGGACCGCATTCCATACAAACAACACATTACACAACCTCCTCACCACTAACACACACCATCACGACAAATTCACACGCTCCGGCGTCTACAAACTAACCTGTCCTGATTGTGGAAAGGCGTACATAGATCAGACTGGTAAAGACTTTACCTCCAGGTACAATTAACACAAACATTCTTTCCGAAATAACACTGACACATCAAAACTTACCAAACACCTAAATGATCACATGCATTCCTTTGGCCCCATCCAAGACGCCATACACATTCTACAATTCCACAAGAAAGGCCCACACCTTAACACCATAGAACGGTTCCACATTCACAAAGAAGACGCCTCCCGCAATCACCCAAATGACGAACACACGATAACCTCCAACCGAATTTTTTACACCATAATACTCCACCCCCTCTTTTTTTACACTGTTTACACCTTCACCTTTCCTCACACTTGTTACATGCCCACATCAAAAAAAAAAAACCTTCCTAAAACTCCAATTACTTGATATTACACCATGAACACTTTTCTCTCGTCACGAACAACTACTCCCCTCACACTCCCCTACTCTACCTCACCCCAGCCTACCCCGCTCCTCCCTTAACCATGAAACATTGCATTCAGCTTCTCGCCGAGTACATCCCCACAGACACGCCACAGTTCATCTACCCTGCTTACTCAACACACGCAAGTGCCATAGATTTTTCAGTGTTTACTGTTCTACTCGTTTTTCATCTCTGTGTAGACCAATGAATATATTATTCTAAGGACTTACTGTTCTACCACCACAAGTACGTAAGTACACTTCTCAAATATTTCATTTCTCCATTTAGTCATTCTAATTTTTTTGGTTTGATACTTACACATTTTCCGTATTTGCACAATACACACCCCTGCATCTCTCCACAGGCACTACATATATATCATTAAAACTTCCACACGCCATATCAAACACACTTTAAACGCCTCGCATCTCTATTCTCCACGAATTCAACCTCTCTCCCCCTGCACACATAAATCTGGCATCGAACACGAGACTGTCCACGACTGAACTATGACTGCATATCAGAGCCTCTCCATCTGATTTACATGAGAAGAAACGCCACCCCCGACCATTCCTCACGCGTCTCTCCAGGACTTCAAGGAATGACCCCTCAGTGGGACAAGAAGATTACACCGTGTAATACTTGGTTTCTCCATCTGATTGATATCAAAAGATACACCACATCCTATCTTTTTCAAATCCACATGGGTTGAACTTTTGAGATGTCACACACCACATAGTAGGATGAACATTTTCTTCACATCTCCTATATATATTTTGGTTTATTATAATCTTATAAGACAGATGTATATATAGTGCAATATCTTATATCTATTTTAAGAAGTTTATTATACTATTTTCATGTCCATGACCTGCTATTTGAATGTAAGTACACTTATATTGTTCTATACCTATAAGACACATGTAATAACTGGTGCATTATACTTGTATTACATCTTACCTTCTTAATATGCTCTTTTGGACCATTGTCATTTATCAGCCAGCTATTAGCATACACCATCAACATTGCTTCTAAGACAAAACGAGATCTCGTTACACCATTCGCCTCTGCTTATAACAATATGCACTCTGTGACTTTGTGACTCCTCTTTAGATTACCACGTTTGACCTGATGATGGCCTTATTAGAATAGAAAAAGTAAGGGCCGTAACATGTTGTCATTTACTTGACTCTTTACACCATAATAAATTTTGTTGTGTTTGACTTTTACAACTTATGTCATTTTTATACTTGTGATTGCACAGAACGGGGATAAACCACCTAAAGATTAAGATCCCAATTGTCGGTTTCAAAATATTTTCTCTCTCCACTTTTGCATAAAATCTCCTAATAAAATTTTCATATGGTACATAGGAAAATGATCAAACACCTCCTCTAATTCCTCATAAAAATCGTCTTTTGAATCATCACTTTTTTCCTTACTTGGTACATGCACATTAAGAACAATTATATTACACCAGCGACCTCTCAGAACAATATATTACCCCCTATCGCTAAAACACGTTACTCTTTTAACTGCTGATACTATTCTTTGGTGTACACAAAATCCTGTTTCCAATTGACGATTTTCCTTTTCTTCCACAAAAAAAATGTTAACCCCCCTGCTCTTACTGTGCCTTTTGTCCCACCTAACCTCCTGTGCTTCCACTAAATCTAACTTGTATCTAGCTAATTCCCTGGCTGCTGCTGTGAGGGAAATTGAAACATAGAGTCCCCTAACATTTCAAATAAAAATCTCATGTCTCATTTTCTTTGCTTAGGTCGTGCCAAACTTTTCTATCAGCAGACTAACAAAGATGATTGCGTAAATCTATAGGCGGAAATTTAGGCACACAAAGCAATTAGTTTCACAACCTCACAAACGATAACTGAACACGAAGGCATTAAACTAAGTTAAAGTTCATTTAAATCCATCATAAACATTATGAAAACTTCGTGCAATTAGAAAATAATGTAGCAGACAGACTTGGTGAGTTATAATGAGCAGACGTTATTTCACGAATTTACAGCTTTAGGTAAAACGTTTAGATCTGAACTTCTAGCAATACTCCTTGTTTGCAGGCCTAAGTTGTCGTGAATGTATTGCAGAGCTTCCAAAAGGCTCTTCAAACGTTCCTTCTATAAATTTCAGGCGGAGAGTGTGAGAGACGCAGCATTCGGGTGCGACTGGGTGGGAACTCCCGTCCCATTTCAGCGATGTCTGGTATTTATCATTGCTACAGCTAACAAGGAGTTCCACCTGACAGCGGGAAAGTTTGTTCCAGTGTCAAATGTGACCATGATGAATGTATGTATACGTGTAAAAATGTAAGCAGATTTGAGAAAATGAGTAAAAACTAATATGGTTTATACAAATTTGGGTGTGAAAAAGAGAAATTTTTAATAGATTTTATATTATAACAGCTATCAGCCACTGACTGAAGCTTAACCTGAACGAGACGGAAGAATCGAACCTCCCCTGGTGGACATGGGTTAACAAGGCTTAGATGTTATTTACCCCAGTAACAGAGACCAAGTGTTGTGCCCTTATCTGCCGTTACATTTTTACGAGAGTGTGCTGATAAAGTCCTCAGCCCGACCTGGATTGAAACAAGCTACAGCGAACAAGCTCGTGATTTATTCAACGTACTCCCCACGAAGCTCAATACATTTCTCAGCCCGTTGCTCTACCTTTTGCAAACCACTCAAAAAATCAGAATTTTGTCCTTCCAACCAAGCTTCCGCGGCAGGAATGACCTCCGCGTCGGACGAAAAATAGCGACCTTTCAATTGTTTTCCCAGTCCAGTTAACAGGTGGTAGTCCGACGGGGCCAGATCCGGACAATAGGGTGGGCGATCAAGACATTAGAAGCCCAGGTAGGCCAGTTTCTTCTGGGTTGCAAGTGCCCGGTGAGTCGGAGCATTGTCGTGCAAGAACAAGAACCCCTTGGTGATTTTCCCTTTGGTTTTTCCTTCAAAATATCCTTCAGTTGCACCAGCAGAGATGAGTAATACTCCGCGTTTATAGTTTGGCCCTTTGGAAGATAAAAAATGAAGAGTACGCCGTCTTGATCCCAAAACATCTAGGCGAAAAATTTTTCAGCGGATTTTTGCACACGGAATATTTTGAGGCGGGGTGAGCCGCTATGTCGCCACACCATTGATTGTTGCTTTGTCTGCGAGTCATAGTGATATAACCAGTTTTCATCCATGGTCACCAATCGCGTCAGACAGGAAATCATTTTGATCGCGATGAAAAAATTTCAAAATTTTCTGAGACGACTGGCACGGTTGACGTTTTTCATTCGCGTTCAGGCATTTCTGGACCCACTTCGACGAGAGCTTCCACATTTACAAATCTTCATAAATGAAGGACCCAACCTGCTCACGTGAGATTCCCAGTTGCTCAGCTATTGATTTAGCCGAAATCCTGGGGTCTTCCAAGATTAGCTCCTGAATTTAATCAATAATCTCTGGGATGGTCACTGTTTTGGGTTGTCCAGGACGAGGCGAAACACAGGTGGAAAAATCACCACGTTAAAACTGGGCCACCCAGTTTTTGACGGTGGCACACGACGGTGCATAATCCACTAATGTTTCTGTCACAATTGCGTGAATTTCCTTCGGCGCCTTGCCTTGTAGGGGGAAAAAAATAATTGATGACAGCTCGCGTCTCGATGGTGTTGAAATTGCGCGCGTCGCCTGACATATTTCCTTTCAGCCTCTGTAACAAGAAAAAACTTGCAATTCGGCATATGAACAGACCCCACTTTCCAAAAACACTATCGATTCCGTCCTACGACATCGGGTAGTAATTTGTGCTAAGGACTTATCAGCGCCCCTTTTTATGTAATCAAGTTTCCTAGCCACTATATCATTAGTCTACTTGCCAAACCCCCATACTATGATCAGGTCAATCTCCTAGAGAGGACAGGTATTGGTGGGGAACGGAAGTGCTTAGCCACTTCAAACTAGACCGAACTCAAAGCACAACGGCACATTCCAACGCTATGGTCCGTAATGCAATTAGATGGATCCGCAGTTCCGAATGTTTCATCGTAAACTTACGCAATTGTGTCAATTAATCCTTTTATGCTGTCACTATTTGCACAACGACGTACAGTACATTACGAGCCAGCCGTATGAACGATTGTATTGAAGTCTCCAGAATCCCACAGCTGTTGTCCAAACAACCAAACGTTCGGGACACAGAGCCACCAATGTATAATAATGGTTCCGCATAATTCGTAGGAAAACTTTGTTTTGAAGAACAATGCCAGTCAACATCCCAGTTTGAAAAAACAGTCTCCTCTTATTACAATGCATTTGTCATGGCGTGAAATATTAACTTGATTATTGTGTCAAAAATGCAGCGTTGACAAAATAGTACTAACACATTTTTAAATTTCACATACCACAGATTTCTCAGTGCTGCGTAATTAAGTGAGAACCTGCGGTTCACCACGACGACGACTATGATTACGACGAAAACAACAGCAACAACAGAAGCAACAACAACAACAACAACAATAACATTATTATGAAAATATTTTATGGAACTGCCTCCAAAACATACCAATTGCGGAATAGTCACACATTTCTTTTAATGGGATTCGAGCACAAAAATTTTCCTCTGTCATGTCGCAATTTTACCTCCAGTTTCGCTCGAAGTGGCAGGCTGAGGAGTTAGCTACGTAACTTCACTTACAGGCCACTGATGAATGTCTGCAGTCTCCTTCCAACCAAGAACTTTTGATACAATAATTATGCAAACAACATAACAGTATTTTAAGTTGAAAGCCACATGATCATAATTATTATGCGTGCCTGTACAACATACAATTTATTGATAAAAGCGTTGAAATATACCCTGTTGTTAATTAAAAAATGTGGATACTTTAACAGTAATATATGAGAGGCTGGCAGCTGCTTGGGACCTAATGCATTCCAGTTAATGTGTGATATACACCGGTGTATAATTACGAAGAAAAACCTTTGCTAAAAACTGCAGGTGGGAGTTGGACAGCAAATTCCGGGCTCTGCCATCACGTCCGTTGCAGACAAATCTTTCAAAACACTTTGATAATTTACGTTCATGCTGTAAACATGCTGCCAAAAGGCCATAATGTTTTGCATTCTACAGCTTGTCTGTTTTACATAAAGCCAAGTTTGTCGAACATCTACTGACACACAACATTTTGGAACCTATAGTACGTGACGGTTTGTTGCATTCCGCACTGGAAACCAGCTTGACCATCGAGAATTCTGTACCTTGGTACTCTTATTGTTATAACAGCAATATTACTATTAAAAATTTCACCCTATGACATGTCAAGTACGTACAGAGAATAATTGGATGTATAGTTGCACCTATTCTTATTCTCGGCGTTAGAAGGTTTGGGTAAATATCGTCAAGTCCCTCCGTTTTATCCGTGGGATAAAACCTCGGTACCCATTATATAAGAAGCTGGTGAGCGCCAGAACACGACTGGAGGATTATGGAAAAGAAAAAATTTGTTGCACATACTTTGGCCGGAATCCCATTCGGTTCCGCCTTCGTAAACTTATGGGAACCTCAAGGACGAATTCTAAAATTTCAGATAAAAAAATAGCCTAGTTTTAATACTATAGCAGGACTCGCACAGAGATACTGCAAAGACAATGAAACCTTTCAAACAGTCACACGCTGGATTCAGAATAAATCTCGGGACTTTCGATAAGCAGAGCAGAAGAAAAAGAAAAAGAGCAACGGAGACATTCATGAAAATATTTATCTACAACACGCCCTTTTCTTATATAATCTCGAAAAATAAAAATTGGTCATGGTGCCTAATTTGTGTATTAAATGACTCACCATGTTTTTTGCAGTTTAAAATTATAGTAACTTTTGTTTGGGAAAAATTTATGCTTATTTATCCATTACTTTCATATCCAAAACTATGATTATTATAGAAGAAGATCATGTCTTCAATTAAAAAACTCAATCGATTTCAACATATAGGGAAGGGTTCTCTATTTAATGGTCGTACTTATTGTGTCTGCCGATCATATCCCTTTCGTTACACGACGTTTTATTTAAACATATCAAATTCACCAATTAATCTTTGGACTTAAAATACAAACCACTGCATAAAGTGCAGACTCTACTGACAACAGCAAATTACATTAGGCTTTCAAGAATGTTTTCTATACGTCAAACACTCAGTACAACATAAAGTACATACGCTTATGATAAGCCTAAGAAATAAATAATACGACTTCAGAAAACATCCAGCGTTAAAGAATATCAGTACCCAGTTACAAAACATTATGTCAGTTTGCAAATAAGAGGGGACGCCGTATACAGACACAGGATTGATATGACAGGATGATAAACACAGATTTCCTTACACGATGAGTTCAGGGTGACTAGTGTGTTATGCGAAATTGACAAAGATCCACATTTTATATTATCCGGTGTAACCATTTCTAAGAACAGAGCCATAAAACAGAGTCCCCAGGACAGTCACATTTACTCAATCTGGCGATTCACATATTACGACACACTACTGAGCTCTTCAATTAAACCTCAGGATTATAGAATTTTATCCACTTTCCCTGAAGTCTATTTATTTATTACGTATATAATTGTGCCTTTCGCTAATATAATGTTTATCTGTTGCAGATAATGCAAGAGACGCTGTCCTTCTTCATGTTTCTGCTTCAAATGAAAGACAAGAATGAGGAAACGAAACAGGTGCAATGACGAAGACAACAGAATGCCGTATCTTAACCTTTAACGTACTGACTTTGAAAAGCCAGAATTCCCCTGTTGGTCGGAAATTTTTGGGCATTTAAATCTTGAAATTGCAGGCCTCCACAAAAAAAATATATTTTCTGCTCTATATAACATAAAATTATAAAATAAAAACTGTTTGAAAGGGAATAAAATTCTACATTAATAGACGAAGTGTCGAGGTTTAGCAATAAATCGTAATCACGAAACTTTATGATAAATTCAAAAGTTACTTTGCATGACACATTTTATGGCATTTCTACAAATTTTTTATGTTCTTACCCCATGCCTTTCACCGCTGGCATGTGTGATGTTACATACATACGAGTATACAACACTTATTTACACGGCAAATGTTTTCTGTCCGCGCTGTAGAACGATATAATTTGCCTCGCGTCAACATAGTCAACGCTTCTCCTTGTGCCTAGTGACTCAAGTTCACAAGCAGTTCGAAGCAGTTCACTACGCACAGATCGTCACACTGCCGTGTTTGCTTGTGCAGCGAACACACGCGACACTGCAGTTGGACTTGGTCTGCCCTTTGAAACGCCACTAGCTGTCAAATTTTCCTGTTGCGAATGAATAATCAATTCGCGAACGAGAATTTCACTGAAATTTTTGTGCGTCGTTTTGCCGCCACATGACTTGTGTATAAGAAAAGCGTTTAGAATGGTCGTGTTTGTTAGGTGAAAAATAGTTTCTTGGTCCACTTCCATGTTCTGCGGGCAATTCCATAGCTGTTGACCTTTCTGTCTGACTTGTCCACAAACCCCATGTAGGCATTGTAGTCTTCTACAACACGAGGTTTGATAGCCTGGCCAAATATTTGAGTGAAATTTCCTTCAACAGGGGGAGCGTGCATGTTTGACTGTCTTTCCACCGAACAGCCCTTAGGGTTCCTCTGATTCGTGTCGCTATGTCCCCCTTTTCATTTTTAGAGATTTTAGTCCAATATCTCGTGGCATTCCACGCTTGTCATGGCGAACTGTTCCACAAGCACTGATTTTTTCGTTGGAACAGATCGCCAAACAGAGCAGGCAAAGTGAAATAATATTCCATGAAAATTCTGTGGCCCAGTCCCTCAAATCTTCGAATAACTTGCAGTACCGTTCCATGCGTTGCTGTTATTTGAGCTGTGGCATGCTGCCGTTCTTTGCCTAAATACACGCTCATATCATAAGTGTAGCCCAGAGAGTCGCAAAATTTGTAAATTTTGATACCAAATCTTTCATGTTTCTTTGGAATATACTGCCGAAATACTACTCTTTCTTTGTACAACACGATCACTTCGTCAACAGCAAGAAGTTCTGTCGGATTGTACAGTTCACAAAATTTGTTGTTGCCAAATGAAATAAGCGACAGTTACTAATAATGCACATGTCTAAAGTCTAAATAATTCTTCAACGCGAAAATAATGCGGATGAAAATCTGTCGGTAAACACTGAGGAAAAATATCAATACCAGCGAGGAATGGGTTACTTTCCTTACAAATCGCCAGTGAATTTATGCAATATATACCAGTTCGCCGCTGATAATGTAACGTCAAACACGACCGTGAAATGTAACACTTGCAGCTTTGACAAAAAATGTTGTGAAAAATTGTGGATTGCGGTTTATAACCAATCCGCCACTACTGTCACGTATATGCCAGTCCGCCATTACAAAACAATACAAAGACGGGGCCACACTTCTACGAAAGCTGTCAGAAGACTAACTGGAGCTCTATGTCATCGAGGTTCTAAGCTTCAGCCTCAAACAATGGTCTACTGTGTCGGGCCTTTCACTCCCTCAGCTGATACCCGAAGGTCAAGTGTGCACATAAATATTATCGAAACCCGGACCGCCATAAACGACATCATCACTCCTGACGAATACCAGGCCTTGTTGTGGGGCCTATAGTGGGTTTGTTTGGTTTTCTTGCTCAAGTAAACACCGTGAGCGCTGAAAAACTTCATGCATGCACGGCGTTAGATATATCTAACATTCGGCCACTGGGG
>JGI20166J26741_11685585_pt1 | contig 10958 bp, 12 predicted proteins | sample TergutCu122P5_FD_26741 | JGI IMG/M metagenome (IMG submission 26741) | reverse complement strand
TTACTAGGAGCTCCATATATATACGAAATTAGTAGCCTAAGGGTTAATATTATTAAATGGCAAGTGAAATTTAATCCGGTAGCCTAAGGGTTAAGTCCTCCATGAAGAATTAATGTAAGAATAGCATATGTGCATGTTTAATTTTGTTGTTTGGTTTAGTGTTTTTGGTTATGTCACAATGTAATAAAATTTCAGTGTTGTATATAATGTGAAGGTTTCCTAAAATGGATGCCACAGCGTAGATTTATGAATTTTCTCTGATCATCCGAAAACGGAGTTAAGATGTTTGAAAATTATATTGTTTTTGAGAAATATCCTGTATATTTCTATATGCAGTTTTGACCCACTATGATGTTTGGTGGTGTGCTCATTACAGTGGCGAATTGTGAGTGCCAAGTGTATTTTAATGCAGCCTGACATCAGTCTGATTGACAGTTTAGAGAATCATATTTTAGGTCTGTAAATGTGTTTGAATCTATTTTGTGGTAATTATGATATGCAGTGTAAAATGTTGTAATGTTAGGATTTTGAAGGTTATTAAAAATAAATTGTGGGTATTGGACAGCACTGGGGAAATGAGAGAATGTCACATAATATGAGTATGTATGTGCTCTTTGCACCTAGTCCTACACTGTCAGGATTTTCAGCACACAGAAACATATGGTATCTTTGAGATATTAAGAGAGGTTATATTGAGGCACAATTGTTTCATTATTTAGCTTAAAATGATCACAGATTTGTGTAAAAATTGTGCTGTTTGTGCTGGTTACGTTTCAGACATGAGGTGTACCTGGAAACGATGAAACACATCGCAGTGCAGTTGTTCTTTAACAATGGGTGATAGATAATAATTTCTTAGTATCAGATGTTAGGTAGTAAATTTTGTTACTTGTAGGAATATGATGAGGAAGAAGATGAGGAGGAAGATGACCGTCCACGTAAAAAGAAGAAGAAGGACCGGTTTGGTGGAGGATTTATCATAGATGAAGCCGAGGTGGATGATGAAGTTGAGGATGAAGATGAATGGGAGGAAGGTGCCCAGGAAATTGGCATTATTGGGAATGAGTTTGATGAACATGGGCCTACTGCAAGAGAAATTGAAGGGCGTAGACGTGGAACCAGTCTCTGGGAGTAAGTGTGATATGCGTGAGACGGAGTCTGTAAGCCTTTTTGATCATGGTGTGGGTTTAAGCCTTTAAAGTACAAGTACTGCAATATAGGTCTACTTGGACATTTAAAAAAAGTAAGTTACACTCTACTGCCAAGAACTTTGTTCTGATTTGGATCACACATGGGACACAGATTGCAAGTGGTACACATCATACCTCTACATAGTCACTATTGGCTTTTAAGCATTTGTCGTACCTTGGCACCAAGGCTGGTATTCGAGCGTAGAAGAAATTTGTGTCAATTGTTTGTAGCTAGAAGGTGCCAGTTTGCTTCATGTTGACATCTGTTGCAAATCATTTGCCAGTAAAGTGCCTCTTAAGTGTCTAAAGAGATGGAAAACACTTGGTTCTGTGCAACCCACAAGGCTTGTGTCACAATGGTTCCTGGGGGTTGTGGACCATCCTCCCTAGACCTGATTTGGTTCTAAGTTTTCCATCCCTTTGATCCCCTTAAGAAGCACCTGGCTGTCAGGTGATCTGCAGCAGACACGAGGATGTAAACTGTTACTTTTACTTCCTGGCTACATACACTAGAACTTCTTGTATGCCAGGATACAAGCGTTAGTGTCATGGTGGGGAGAAATGCTTAAATGTCACTGGTGACTGCATGGAGATCTGATATGTACCATTTTCTACACTTGTAAAAATAGATAGTTTGAAGTCGAGATAAAGTTCTCATCAATACATTTTAAATCTGTGAACATGTCCTTATAGATATGTGAACAATATTATAAGAATTTCAACTGTGTGGTGATGCACACACACACACACACACACACATATATATATATATATATATCTGTGTGTAGTGTCAGTGGTGAAGGTGCTACCACCATGCCTCCCTGAGGTTAAGTGGATGGCATCCCCAAGGAAAGATGGGGTAGACTGAACTCACTTAAAGTAAAGTTTGCCCTAATACCTGTCATGTGGGCACAGAAGGGGAGTAGAGGTATAGCTCTCCTCTTTATTTAACCTTGGCACTAGATGGTGATGGGGAGCCTGGGGTAGCATAGTGGCTAAGGCGCTGCACTACTAGTTGGACGGTCCTGGGATCGATTCCCAGTGGTGTCATTGGATTTTTCAGTGACATATTTCCTTCCGACCATACCATGGCCCTGGAGTCAACTCAGCCCCTAGAGAAAATGAGTACCAGGAACATTCCTGGGGGTAAAGGCGGCCGGTGCGTGAGGCTGACAACCTCACCACCTTCATGTGCTGAATGTCGTAAAATCTTTGAACCTAAACCTCCTGGAACCATCTGGGCCACACCGGGCCTGTTACAGGACTCCTTTACCTTTACCTTTACTAGATGGTGATGGGTGGTTAATGCCGAACCCCAGCTGCTTTACCCCTGGGAATGACCAGTTACCTGTTGTGTAGTAGGAGGCTGGGTGGCCCCAGGATGGTTGTGGAAAATCTCACCCTCCATCAGGATTTAACCCCTGGACCTCCCAGCTCATAGCTAGTCACAATACTGACTACATTATTCTAACCTGTATTCAGTAACAACAACAACAACAATAATATGTATAATATGTGTGAATGTGTGTGTGTGTGCATCTGGGTGTGGGTGTGTGCACATATGTGTATGTACTTGTCTGTTTGGTGGGAGTTCATTAGGCACACACGTGTGTGTACAGGTGTGTTGCTTGCATGAGAAAGACATTCCGGTTTGTTGCTGTAGCCTACTGTGTGGCAGCACTTGTAGATTGTCAGTTCATTCAAAATGTTTTACATTCATGAGAACATTATTCTCATAAAGTATCACATTGATCTTTTTTTACATAATACAAATCTGCCACACACATTCATGCACCACCAGAGGCATCAGTGTTGTTATGTGTGTTAGTAACCAGTCTGTTATATGTATAGACAACAGGAAAAAAACATAGAGTTTTTAGCACCCCTCATAATGGGTGTGTAATTCGCTTTGTTTACTAATGTGCACATTTTTCAGCTCCCAGAAAGAAGATGAAATTGAAGAATATCTTAGAAAGAAGTATGCTGATGAATCTGCTGCATTGCGGCATTTCGGGGACGGAGGAGAAGAGATGTCAGATGAAATCACACAGCAGACCCTGTTGCCAGGAGTGAAGTAAGTAGAACAATGTTGCATCTGTGCTGTTAAGTTAATGGTTACATGTTATTGAAGACAGCTGTGTAATTATGTGGAAATACACAGTTCTATTGTTTTCACGTAATGAATAACATGTTATATTTGTATTGGATACTGTCACATGTTACGTCATGCCACTGTTTTATGGAGGAAAAACTTCTTTGCCTGTAATTTCTCATAAAAATGTTTGTCAAGAACAAAATCTCAGCAGTACCCAAGCCTGGTACGTTTGAACTAGTTATGCATGTCCCAAATAGTACTGTATGTTTTGCTTCCTCAAAATGTAGAGGTGGCACATATTTCTGGCCCATATTTATGTGGATGAAGATGGTTATGTGATTATGATTATGATGACAGTGACAGTGATGATAAAAAACAAAAATTATATGAGATTTGAGGTTGCCACAGCATTGACTGTGGGTTGTGATGCATGTTGTCTAGTAGGTAGGGGGCCTTTGTTGTGGAGGAACATGCTGCTTCCAAACTCTGATATTTGCATGATTTCAGGCTTCCACCACGATGTAGATGATATCTGTGCTCTAGTGGGATATTATGCAGCATCGAGTGGTAATTCCTTGGAATTATCACTCGATGCTACTTCCAGAAGATCGCAGATCTCATATTGATATTTATCAACCAAGCTGTACCATGTCACATCACAGAAGATGGCTGGCTTCAAAACTGTTTTAATTTCAGAGAATTTTTATTTTTTTCTCATGAAGTATATTTTTTGGTTGAAACTTGTTAATGTTTGCCGTAGGGATCCAAATCTGTGGATGGTGAAGTGCCGCATTGGAGAAGAAAAAGCAACTGTTATGCACATGATGCGAAAATACATTGCATATCAATATAGCAATGAGCCCTTACAGATTAAGTCTGTGATTGCTCCAGAGGGTGTAAAAGGGTATATTTATGTTGAAGCATTCAAGCAACCCCATGTGAAGCAAGCAATCTTGAATGTCAGTAATTTGAGGATGGGACAGTGGACACAACAGGTACAGTTGGTGTTTGGCTAGAAGTTGAAAGGATTTGTAATTTAAATAAGCACAAAAAATGTCTGTGTTACAGACCTATGGTTCTGTGTGGACCTGTATAATAAAATTTATATGTCCCGGCAAAGTTAGTGCACTCTACAGTATACGTGTGTCCTAAGTAACAACATAAAAAATACTTCCTTATCTGATACCATAAGATGGTGTTCCTTTGGGGTACAAAAAATGTGTAAGTGTGTACTATAAGGCAAGTTTCTTTTCTTTTTATAGGAAGATGCCTCAGAATTTGTAAACCTATTTGTTTTGTATCTTTGCTTATTAGAGGGGAAAGAATATGTGTATTTTTTAATGCCTTTCGCTTTTCAATTTCCTCTGCTGCTCTTCTTGTAATTTTTTAGTTTATTAATGAATGCCATCGGTTGTTAAAGCATTGTAAAATAATTCAGACTGGCATTTAAGCATAATATATGTGTGTGTATTTACTGAAGACTGTCTTTGGGCATGAAAATTAATCAATTTCACGGCTTACTGATGTCTGGTCATTATATCTAGTGATCATGTTCAGTAATACAGGTATGGGGCACGTAATAGATCATCAGACACATTTAGTGTAAAGTACAAGTAAACTGAATTCATGTTGTAAGTCACTGTGGTGTATTGGTGTCAAAGCATGATCAGCCGCAGGCAAATTTTTAACTGAACATGACCTTTCCTTTTTTGCATAACCACAGGTTAATTCAGAAAGGTATTAATTCAGAGTCTGTTTCAGAATCTTGAATGAATAGTTAAAAATCAGTGTCAGTGTGATGTTGAGTGATTAATGGACTAAAGATGCTACATTAATTAACGGTGAAAGAGTGGGAGAGAGCCTAAAAACTATAGTTCTGATAACCAGTTAGGTTGCAAGTGTTTTGGCTGTCACAGGGGTGCTGTTGATGTCCACATCGTTCTGGAATGTGGTACTGCGTCACTGGGTGATTGATGTTCAGTATTGTGACACAGCATGGTGGTCATATCTCCAAGGGTCAGAAAGGTCTTTCTTCATGGTCTTTTCAACTCTTGAATATGGGACCATCACACTGTCCCAAAACACCACACACCAATTACCTAGTGATGTGGCCCACATTCCAGAAGAACGGGGACCTCGTCCTCCTAGTTCCGTACCTGAGAGTCAAACTGAAGACATCCCAGACACAAGTCATAGTGTTCCTGCTGTGTCATCTTGCACAGTTTAGAGTAATATGATGAGAGTGTGCTTTGTATTCGCTCCTGCAGTTCTTGTTATGTTACTGGTGATGAGTAACAATGGATTGAACAGTGGACTTTATAATACATGGACTTGCAAAGAAGCCTTTATAACTAGTACATACATAATGAGAAAGTGTCTCTCTCCCCCCCCCCCCCAACCCTTTTAAATTTTATGTGGATTCTCTAAGGACGTAGAATAAGGTCAGTAACCTGTTTCATTTATTTTTATTTTCTGAAGTACTGTCACTCAATATGTACTGTGTTGTTTAATTAGCTTAGGTGTACATTTCCGAAGTGTGTGATGTTAAATGCGGTTGTTGTTGTAGATGGTGCCTATCAAGGAGATGACAGATGTTCTGCGAGTGGTGAAAGAGCAAACAGGGCTCAAGGTGAAACAGTGGGTTCGTCTCAGGAGGGGACTGTACAAGGATGATATAGCACAAGTGGACTACGTGGATCTTGCTCAAAATCAGGTCCACTTGAAGCTGCTACCACGCATTGATTATACCCGTTTGAGAGGGGCACTTCGTTCCACACAGTCCGTGAGTGAAATTATTTATGTTTGGTACAGTCCGTAATCCCAGACTGTTAACCCATATGTGGTTACATCTGAACAGTAGATTGTACCATTATAAAATGTAAGAAACATGCCCATTTGAATTAATGTCTGCAATTTGAAATTAAATTAATAATTCCAGGAGAATGAAGCAGCCAAAAGGAAGAAGAAACGTCGCCCACCAGCTAAACCTTTTGATCCAGAGGCCATTAGAAATATTGGTGGAGATGTGGCATCAGATGGAGACTTCCTTATATTTGAGGGGAACCGTTACTCAAGAAAAGGCTTTCTGTACAAAAATTTCACCATGAGTGCAATTATAGCAGATGGTGTGTATACCTTAGTCTCACTTGTTTTCAAGCTTCTTGACAAGAATTCTGTGTGACCACTGTGATGTAATAGTTAGCATTCCTGTCATATATTTTAAAGGTGTGTGGTTTAAATATCAGGTAGGATACTGAATATTCTAAGGTTTTTAGCCATTTTTCTGAAGCTATCCAGCTAGTTGCTGGTACTGTACCTTGCAGCAGGTTACAGACTTTTCTTCCCACCTGCTTCTGTACAATTCATAATTGTACTGTTTCTGATTTGTTGCCCTGCTTCCAGTGCTGGTAATGAAGGGTGTTGACATTGTGATATTTTGGTATTTTGATGAGTATCTTTTTGACATGTGATGTAGCACTGGTTTTGATTTATTTTTTCTTCAGTTTCAAACTTGTTGGACTCTTGATATTAGATTGGAGCATGAATTATTGAATTCTGGGCTGGGCCAGATGACTTCTTGGGAGTCTGTTATTTTAACATTTGTAAATTATTGGAGACCATTTTAATATTGTTGGTTTGTAATGTCTGGTAGAGAGCTGCTGTATTGAACATGTTTACATTTAAAGTTCTAGGTGTCAGTAGTGTAAGATCTTCCTTCTCACAGATTAAATTTTAATATTATTGTATCAGCCTTTGTGTTATGCAGTGTAAGGGACCATGCCTTTATCTACAACCTTTTCTATTTGCTATGAGTCATGTTGTCTATGACATGTAATGCAGAAGATCTATCAGACTCATGTTTTGCTTCATATTGAAGACATAGTATGTTGTAAATACTTTGATAATGTTGTTTCCACCTTAGGAGTGAAGCCAACATTGTCAGAGCTGGAGCGTTTTGAAGAGGCTCCAGAAGGCATTGATATTGAGCTGCCAAGCACAGGTCCTGGAGGGAAAGATGATGTGACATCTCACAACTTCTCAGCTGGTGACAATGTAGAAGTTTGTGAAGGAGAATTGGTGAACCTACATGGAAAGATATTGGCTATAGATGGCAATGTTATCACCTTGATGCCACAACATGAAGATCTTAATGTGAGTGATATTTATATATATGTACAATGAACGGATATTTATTTATGTAAATGTACCGGTTTTTCTATTGATCATCTGTCACAGAGCCGCATGTCCACAGTGTGGTAGCTGGGATAGCATAGTCAGTATACTGACTATGCTGTGGGCTGAGTGGTCTGGGGTTCAAATCCTAGGAGTGGCAAAACATTTGTCTCTTCTTCAAAATGTCCAGACATGTTTTGGGCCCACCTAGTCTACTATTCAGTGGTTACCACTGGCTCTGTTGCTTAGGGTAAAGCAAACATGTCATGAGGCTGACCACTGATCTCCATGTACAGCTGATGTTAAGAATGAGTGGTGTTATACCTCTAGTCCCTGTGTATGCCTTTATGGCAAGTACAGGGACAACTTTACCTCTTGCCCTTACCAATGGTCCATTATGTAGTGATGTCATTTACGTAAGTGAAATAGATTTGGCAATTTTCAATAATTCAGTCATCATTTTGAATTTCATTGTCCCAGTTTGAAGAGGATCGTAACTTTAAATTAATGTATCATCCTGGATTTGATTTAGTGGTTTCCAGACTTTGGTTTCCTAACCCTTTGGGGTATGCAGCATTTTTCAGAGAACTCACCATTAAAAATTTATAATGGTTGATTTTTCTGGGTGCCAGTACTGTTCATATTCACACATGTGCAAGATAATGATGGTGGTTCATGCTTATAATTGTGTGTTATCATTTCATGATCTTGAAAATGGAGTAAAAGCCTTTAGAAGTAAAAATTGGCATAAAGTTTGAAACTTAGTAAAGACTTAATGCTGTTAGGTTTTTTACCAGAATCAAAATAAAGTAAGTGAACACAGGTGATGGTAGGATCAAAGTTTCAATGTGTGTTCATTCATTGTGTAATAGTTCTGTAACAAAAATAGTTGCGGGGGATGCCTGTACTCATGTACACTATTTTGTCGCAAGATTATTCTTGAATGTGACATGGAATTAGTTATGTCCACTGATAACATACACATTTAGACATTATTCATGTGAACTGGGCGTTGTAATAAGGTATATCGAATAAAGAAATAGGTTGGAACAGAAAACAGTTAAGTGTGACAAAGAGGGAGCATAACATTGTGAAGGAAGGAATTACTGGAAAGGAGTAACGAAGGAAGGTATTGTTGCCTAGACTCCAGATGTCAGTTTTACGCTTAATGCACTACCAATGTAATGCTTAAGAGCAAACCAAATGCAATATCTGTGTAACTCTTAATGTGATGGGCGGTGCAATTAATAGCCAATGGGGAATTTTGCGACCATAGAAGGTAGCAAGTATAATGTAATGAACAGCCAATTGGAAGGTTGAGTTTAAGAGTCACAAGACTCAACTCCACCCTGACCAATGCCTAGGAGAGCTTGTATAAATTATTAGCTGAAGATTAAGAAGATTAACTTCAGTCATCTCAGGCTAAGAGATTCTGGTGTGAGTCTTCAGTTTTGGTCACAACTTTATTATTGTCACTTGCCTGGTCTATAATTTCAACTGTACTTCAACTAGAAGAACTTACTCAACTGTAACTTCTCTAGTGGAAGCTTCTTAATAAAGTAGCTTCATTGGTCAAGTTGCAACAAAGTCTACTTTGGCCTACGTTGTGACCAACTGGTGACCAGCCAACTCCTCGCCAAGTCACGTTACATCACAGCATGTATTGTTTGTAAAAATTAGTTTTCTTTACTAAAATTTACTGCACCATTATAGGTTGTTCTTTCCAATCCCACATTTGTCATTACTAACTTGTATGCTGGTAAAACAGTTTTGCGGACAGAGCTTTTGACCCATGTGATTCTTTTGCTTGTTATTTGCTGTGCTGCTGCCACTATACATTTTTCTTTGTTTCAGGAGCCACTAGAATTCCAAGCCAGTGAGCTGAAGAAGTATTTTAGACATGGTGATCATGTGAAAGTACTAGCTGGACGATATGAAGGAGACACAGGTCTGATTGTTCGAGTGGAAGAAAATCGTGTTGTGTTGTTTTCTGACTTGACGATGCATGAGCTGGAAGTACTGCCAAAGGATGTCCAGCTCTGTTCTGATATGGCTACTGGAGTTGATTCACAAGGACAGTTCCAGTGGGGTGATTGTGTTCAGATAGAGTATGTAGTAAATTTCCTGGCAGCCATTTAGACATATTAACAGACTATTAGTTTGCACACTCTACACATGCTTTTCATCTTGAAGTTAGCGGATTAGATTCTCGATGGTACCATTGGAATTTTTCATTGACATAATTCTTCCGGTCACGCTCTGACGCTGGGGTTGACTCAGCCTCTAACAGACATGAGTACCAGGAATATTTCCTGGAGGGGTAAAGGCAGCCAGTGCATATGGCTGACAGCATTACCACTTTCATGTGCTGATTGTCTAGAAATTCTGGTAGCTTCAACCTTCTGGAGCCCTAAGGGCCTGTCCAGGCCATTAATGCCATGTCTTTACCTTTACTTTTTACCTAAGTTGAAAAATGCGTCAATTTAGTTGTTAATATTCACTCTTTATGTTTTTGTATTTCTTCAGAGATGGGGAGCATTGAATTTACACAGTAAATTGTATGTTTTATAAATTTTGAATAATATAAGAGAGAGTATTTGTAAGAAGAATGATGAAAAGAAATTACAGTGGTGCAGAAGAGCACAGTTTTTTTTGTCAAGAGTGGCTTAAAGATGGAAAATTTGTGTGAATGATGACATTTGTTGACACTCTATATGTCTTCTAAATTATAAGTTTGAGTTCTTTGTGAAACACAAACCCTACACAATCAAACAAGATGTAATATATTTTCAGAGCCAACAAATATGATACTTTGGGCTTCAACAAGGGACTGTCAATAAATGTATGATGTTTGCAAATGTTTTAGTTGCTGCTTCTAGGTCATGGGCATATGGATGGACAGGCATGGTCTTCACGTTAGGCATTCTTTTTTCTTACTGTGATGTACATACTGTGTCTGGATACCAATTTAGAGTAAGTTGGAGGTATAATAATAATAATAGATACTTGCCAGTGCGAATTTTTCATTTCATTTGTTACAGTCCACAAACTGTTGGCGTTATTGTTAGACTGGAACGAGAAAACTTCCACGTCCTTAATATGCAAGGCAAAGTGGTAGAAGCAAGACCCCAAGCACTTCAGAAAAGGAAAGACTCAAGATATGCCGTAGCACTTGACTCTGAGCAGAATACAATACAGAAAAAAGACATTGTAAAAGTTATTGATGGACCACATGCAGTAAGTAATTTTCAGGGGTCAGCAGGAGTATTCAGTAATGTTACTAACTTCTTTATAGAAGGTGGTTCAAATATGACCGGGACTGTTTTGTGTGCAAACAAGCCGCACTGCGCAGAAGCTGTGCGACCTTGAGAGAGTGAAGCCACAACCTCCACTCTCCCACGGAGACACTCTTCCCCATACTGTTGTTGGAGTCTGTGGTGAATTTCAGCGGACGGGACGTTTTCTCCGAGGAATTTGATCACAGTGCGTTGTTCCACGCT
>JGI20166J26741_11685251_pt1 | contig 10962 bp, 5 predicted proteins | sample TergutCu122P5_FD_26741 | JGI IMG/M metagenome (IMG submission 26741) | reverse complement strand
ATAGTACCACCTTTGGACTGTGGACAGAATACAACGGCCTTATAATAAAGTTCTTTAGAGGATTTACGAACCGATCCGGTTGCTGTGCGGTCCAGGGAGTAAGTCTGAAGCCGCTCCAACGTTGGGATCGCGGGCTCGAATCCAGCTGAGAGCAGGAATGTTTGTCTTTTGTGTTCCGTTGTGTGTCGTGAAGGTATGGCGGCCTCTGTGACCAAATGATCGCCCGTTCATGGGAGTCCGAGATCCGTAGACCCAAACAACATGGCGGTTTAGGCCGATATGGGCTGTGGCGCCACAGAAAAAAAAAAAGGATGTGGAATGTCGGGTTCCTGTAAGTGGAATGTCCACTGACCAGGTGTGCAGCTGTGTACTGCAGGGCTCCTACTGTGCGAATACATCAGGATATGGGATTTGCCTCGGACAGTCGCCAAGGGGTGTACCTCCAGCGCACAGGTTGGGCGTGTCTTACAACCTCAGGCAGTAAAGTGCAGCATGTTGCAGAACGTAGTGGGACATGTGACATGTGTGGCGAAACAGAATAAATACAGACACATGTAAATGGAGCAGCACGCAGAGAAGAAATATACATCCTTGGCGCGTTAATGCCAAGACAAACTTTCCAGACACAGTGTGAATTTGGAGATTGGTTAAACTGCTTCAACACAGGGCTCTACATAAACGCAGCAATGAAATAAAATCGCCATCTTCTACTATACGACATCAGGTAATGTGGCAGGTAGAGGCCAACATTCCGGGAAATCCGCTGACTCTAGGGGCAGGCAGCCCTCACAAACTACACGGCGTCACACTCCAAAAGAAGGTAATATTTATGTTCACCAACGAAATAAACTAAAATCCTCAGAACCGCGTTCTTCTGGGGTATTGAGCTGCGAGTAGTGTTTGTTTTCTTACCGACGTTTCGGGATAACCTAGCGGTCCCATTCTTGGCCCTCGAAGATAGGACGACAGGTTATGCCGAAACGTCTGTAAGGAATTACCACTACTCGCTACGTAGTTCTCGTGCACTTCGCGGCGGAAGCTTGAAATTACTCGAGTAAAATCTTACACGATAATATACTTTAGCATTTTGAAGCGTAGATTAATTTGTTGATCAGCCCAGAAGATACCGAGCGTTCGAGAGAGACAGACTTTATATTGTGACTTCAGCTGTTTAATGTACGGCCTACTGTAACAGACAATTCATGATAAAATGTATGAAATGAAGTTTTCTTTCGAAGAACGATAAACATACACCTTACACACACAAACACACACACACACACAGCATTCACGCAAGTGCAAATAATCCTTCAACAGTGTTTAATTTTCGGGGAAGAAATTCGTCTCCATCAACTGCATTACAACTCAATTAGCTAATAGATCTTTACGCAGTACGACAATACAAGGGATTCTATAGATGAAGAAACAGGTACTTAGCTAATCTAACGTACACTGGAATAAAAAACGGCCTTTCATCTTATTAACAGCGTGTAAAAATAAACCTGATAGTTTAACTGCCTGTCGCACTCTGTATCAGTTCTGTACCTCATAAAAGAATGGAACTGGAACTTTATTACAGGACAGATTACCATTATAACAGTACAGTAACACCACGCTGCCATCTGTAGGATCGACTGAAAGCAATTTCTAGTTTGTGCCGGTTCCGTTGGTTCCGCTGCGTTGGGCCATTATGAAACGATGAAAACTGGTTGGAACAATGAAAGATGGATTATGTAGAATACAACGCTGTACTCACCTGTTCCATTATCTGTGTTGTGCATGACCCTCCCTCCTCCTTCACCCCCGCCGCGCCACCTTTCTCAAGCGCCCGCGGAGCTCACAAAGGCAGCACCAACATTGCTCACCGGGCCATCCAAACCTGCATGCAGAAGTCATAGCTGTCACGGACATCACCTATGGCTCAGTCCAAGTACACTGGGCTCACGGCAACTACAGGCATAAGGGAGGTACAGGACTGCGCATGCGTAGTGTCTGCTGTGACGTCATCCACGCTTCTAGATACACTGAGCTAGCTGTATATTTTTTCCCCAAATGCGACCTTCGCGACTCTGCATATCAAATTGAAATATTACAATGCATTTATTGCAGCGAGGTTAGTCACACAAAGGGGAATAGGAAATATGGCTTTCTGTATTTCGTTATATACAGCTATGCCAAATAGAATATTCCCCGAACACACACACACACATGTATATGTATGTATATATGTACGTACGAGTAAGTATGTATGTATACATGTATGTACACACACACACACACACAAAGGTGCACACATTTTTCAAAAAACTACGAGCCGCCTCAAAATTCCAAGTGCCAGAAGGGCGACACGAACCCAGTCACACAATAAGCACCCACAAGTATTTAGCGTCATCTCGAGACCCGGTGCACGGAAATTGTGCACCGCAGAATGAAGCTACTTAGATCCAATTGCTCTCCAGTATCCTGCTCCCTTTCACCTTGATTCTAATTCCTTCCCTTCAACACAGATATCAAATTTCATGCCCTTTCATGTTGGGTCTACATAGAATGAGGTGTGAAATTTGTGTCCGCAACCCAAAGCAAGGGCACAGACTTAGGAAGAGGGAGAGGCGGGTGATGGGAGAATTTATAGACCTAAGAGACAGAAAGCAAACAGCAAGTTGGCGGAACATATTTAAGGAGTGGCTGCATGACTAACATTCCAATACATTATTTGAGTGATAACATTAATATACAACAGAGTTAACACAAAGTCTGCATTCGGCCTGAACAGTTTATTTTTTGTGGAGGGCATCCCGTTGTTTTAGAGAATTAAAAGACCACAATAAATTTATTTTCAGTCTAACTAAACAATATTTTGTTCACCTTATTGGCTACGAGTTTCGGTCATTAGACCATCATTAGGCCATCATTAGGCCATCCATACACAAAAGTTAAAACAGGTTACATGAATTGAATTTAATGTGCACTACATCTAACTTGTTTTAAATTTTATGTATGGATGATCTGATGTTGGTCTAATGACTGAAACTTGTAGCCATGTGTTAGACTGAAAATAAATTTATTGTTGTCTTTCTACAAATTTTATTTAACGTGTTTCGCATAGTTCTCATAATAAACAGCGATTATTTCCCGACTGGGGTTTCTAGTAGACGCACGTTGTTTCCTCTGTGAGGTTCCAACTGTATCATTACGTATAACTTCAATACTCAGTTTAGGCTTTGGTCGATGTACTGTAGGAGGCACGGGATATGTACAAAAGAATACAAGATTCTAGCCGAGGAATAGGTGGTGAGGTGAATCGACGTGGCTAATAAGGTCAAATTATGGGCGTCGAATTTCTTTACTAGTTCTGGGACTATGGAAACATAAAGGTGGGGTGTGTGGGTGTGGTGTGAGTTAATAAAGGCCCTAGACTATTGCGTCCAATCGTCTACTTCGATCATAATCCTCCCTCAGTACAACGTTCATGGATTTGTCTTTTCTTATCGATCCAAGAATTCAGCAGTCCGCACGAAAACCAGCATCATTACCACTCACAGCACCACATTTCAAGACTTTCCAGGTATTTACGATCAACTTTCCGAAGTGTCCAAGTTTCAGCACCACACAAAGTTATGCCCCACGTGTAGCTTTTCACTATTTTCTTCTTTAAATGTCAGCCCAATTTGCTGGTGAAAAGAGCTGCTTGTTGAATGCTGTTCTTGCCATGGCAATCTTGGCTTTAATTTGACGTGTACATCTTGCATTATACGTTATCAGGCTACCCTAACAGTTCAAATATTCCACATTCTATGGTTGTTTTTGATCCTCCATATTCCGTACTGGAGATGGTCATTAGACATATATTTATCACATATAATTCCAATTGCACTTTTGCGACAAACCAAATATATGTTCTACTAATTTTACATTTACCTGCATGTTTCGGCTTAAATAAGCCTTCTTCAGGGAGACTCAATCACAAAGGAAAACAGAATCTACATTACCTTTTCAATTGCGTTCTTGAAGCTGTAGATTACTTTTTCTTGTTGGACATATACAGACTTTATATTACACATATTCCGTGCACTAGACATCTGTCTATTAGTTTAGACATAATTCCCGCTAATCGCATGTTTTTTGTGACAAAGGAAATATATGTTGTGCTACTTCTACATTGCCCTGCAAGTTTTAGCTGTTTTTCTTTGTGTGGTCTCCAGCGAACACGACTGATTTCAGCCGAAACATACAGGGGAATGTGAAATTAACAAAACATATTTCGTTTGTCAAAAAAACCGTAGTTAGTTGGAATTATATGTGATAAATGGAAGAGCTCTGCAATTTCCTTGTCTCCAAACTACGTTTGCCAGAAAGACGAAGGGAACACTGCTTGGGAAACTTCATAGTCACAAAATTTTCTGTTTCCTTGTAACACATAAAGTCGCTCTAACAACCCCTCATTCTCCACTTTCCCGCTCATATTTCTTTTCATTTGAGACTTCGAGGCATTAACCAAATTGGTATGGATAACATTTAGAGGAACAATGAGTTTTGCAGTACCTTATTCCCTTCTTGCCCGCTCGATGTAACGCATCTTTAGGTCCTACTGTATAATAATGACGGCGATAAGGAGTATCTGTGCACTTTCGTGTCTTCCCCCTTCGTGGAAAGGGCTGACGGCCCTTCTAAATGAAGTCAATAGAGCACGGCTGTTAAGGCAGTCAGCGCCAGCCACCCAGCTACGCCTGCCTGCGAGAGATCCCACGTCTGTCAGATCTGTACAGACCAGAGGATCCCTAACTTATAAGAGTTCGCTGAGCATCCGAATATTATGCTGTTCTCTGCGGGACCAGAATTAAAAATTTATTTTTACTTTACCGCGAGAACTAAGAAAGTTACTACCAGTGGAAAATATCACAATACAAACTATGGAACCGGTGGGACGGGCAAAGTTTATACAAGACAATGTGAGGAAGATGCAAACTTGTGGAAGTTCTACAAAGTAACTAAATTTCTTCCTGAAATTGGAAAAATACCGACATCATATGACTTCAGAAGAAGAATACCTTTGTCCAGATCGCAGAACGTCCCGGGGGAGCACAGTTTAGGAGTTCAAGTAGGGATCAGTGTTCCCCAACCTTTGTTCCATGGAGGGACCACTAAAATAATTTTTCGTATCCTGAGGAAACACTACCTATGACAACGTTTACAGACCAGAAAACAAAGAGACGGTTGGTAGCGTACGGAAATTACTCCTGTAATGTCAACTGCCGGACAAAATTTCCCTCCATATTTCGAGAGTTATTTACAATTTCTCGTGACATTTCAAAATGTTAAAGTATTTATTCCACAATATCACGAAACCCCTAACGCTACTCAGCGGGACTCCGGTTGAGAGACAATGGTGTACACCAACATATCGGCGAATTATTCACATCAAAGACAGGGAATAACGGATCTTTTGTGAGAGCAGATAGTTTGTGTGTTCGCGAAATTCTGATGGCACAATATTCGTTACTGGAAACGAGAATAAAGGCAAAGGTCTCCGTGTAAAAACCATAAAGGCATATGGGGAAGTGGAGGTGTAACGCCACACATTATTATGATCCATAATCCATGCATCAATCGAATGTATATGTAAGCCTGATAGTGATGTCAACAAATGTACAAAGTAGTTTATATACACAGTGACATCCTGTTAAAACGAACGGCGGACATCAGTTCTGTGTAATTTTTCCTACGTATTTTTGTTAGAATAAGTACTTATGAATATCGGGCGTTAATGAACTTTATATGATCCAACATTTGCTGTATTAGTATTATATATATATCTTGAAGAAGTAATTTCATGGGATATATTTTCAGAGGGCCCTTTATAAGAACTATATGTGGGTTGCATGGCCATTTACGTATACAGCGAACTCACCGACAGAATGGCGAAGAATCAACTACAGCATAGCACGTTTTACAGTGTTACATCAACTACGAGTAACATTTTGCACACCGACTGTCGGCAGGTTTGATCTTGCAGCCACATAATATATAACAAAAGTCGATGCTCAAAACAAGATAACGCTTATACAACCAGACTACAAGGATTGAATGTGAAATGTGAAGTGTTTTCTATTTAATTACTGCACTAAAAGCAATACAAAAACCGACAGTTTGCTCTTCGCAGGATTAGCTTTGGAAATTTAACTTATTTTTATGTAACAAATTGACGTCAAAGCAAAGACGGAAGAATTAATTTGGTAAATACGTGAAATCAACTGGCGAGGGCAACTTCATGTTTTGACTGTAGGGTTAACTGTTCATTGTCTTTAGGCCTATGCCGAATTTGCTGAAGCGATATTTCAAAGATCACCACATAAATACATACATACATGCATACACACACACACACACACATTCCATGAATCCATTATGGTGTCATAAAGACAGCGGGCTGTGGATTGTGTCACAAAGATACAAAAGTACAAACTCACGGTGTAAAATACCACAAAAAGTTTACAACAATATCATAAATCATCTTCACACATAAAAATTCATTTACAGGGCAAAAGGAGTGTGTGTGCGTGCGTGCGTGGTGCGCGTGTGCATGTTATGTATCTATGTGTGTATGTATGTATTTCTTTAAGGCTGCCGTAAATTATGCTTAATATGAAACGTCAACGACCTTCATATCCTATACATATTCCACAAAAAACAGCTTCTTGAATTCCTATGGCATTCCCTACATAATGCAGGCAGTTTTATACACAGCGCAGGCGCAAAATTGTAACTAAACAAGCAGCAGCAATACACTCGAAATGTCACGTAGCCCATTTCTTACTCGCACGCCTGAGTGGGCCACAATGTGGGAAAACAGGGCCACATATATTAGCTGAATAAAATACCACTTCTGAAATGTCACTTAGCCCATTTCCAGTGCGCATGTGTGAGTGGGCCATGATGTGGGGCAGCACAGCCACATACAGTAGCTAAGGAACCACAACAGTTTGGAATGCAAGCTGGCGTGAATGAGCTGACTAGTGAATATCGATGCTTCTCAATCTATTTTAGCTCACGGAAACCTACACAGCTTACTGAGGAACTCCTACCTGTTCGCAGTAAGTCAAATATACAATCAGATAACAGGATTTGTTTATCTTCTATATAAATCACATGTAAACAACCAACGGCTAACCTCAGACTGACGGACACCCTGATAGTTTCTCCAGCCACATCGACTGTCTACGGCGAGCTGTGCTGACTGACGGACTTGACTACAAAATCAGTAAGCTACAGGACTGAAGCAGCGATTGGCTGTCTGCGTGCTATCAGTGACGGAATGGTTAGTATCGAATGTCGCCACACTAATTTCAATTCGTACATACAAACTTAGCACCGCCAGTAAACTCTTCCGCCCTTATGCACTTCGTCTCTCGGAACCCCTGACACCCCTTTCGAGGAACCCATTTTGAGAATAAAATATGTACATCACAATGGCGGCGTGAACATGACAAGTGTCACTGTCCTTGTGGCGCAACCGTGAAGTGAAGTTACGCGTCGGACCGACTTGACGGGAGACACGCCCGACTCTTCCGCCGCAGCCGCGCTCGTACTACCAATATAAACTGAGTCAGAAGATGAATGGCAAAGAGGATAAAGCACTTGCAACTAATCACCACCTCTCTGCGTCCTGTCTCCATTTCAGAATGCAAAAGCGGTAGGCGTCATTCTTCATATCTGCCTCATTCTATAGGTTTCCTATGTAGATGGATTTAAATAGAAAATTACTTCAAATGGCAATTAATCTCTGACATTAATGTACACAATCAGGGAAAATTTTCTATCGTCTGTATTCAAGCCGCTAGAGTTCTTTTGTTCCATTCAGATGCTGAATCCTTTCGGTAGCATGGGGAATCACAAAGCAGTGTCATCTGCTTCGTCCTTTCGTTTCCTGCTACAGATTCCCACCGGTCAAAAGGACAGATTATAAAATTAGAGGACAACTGGAGCTTGACACCCTTGAATCTCGCGTGGTATGGAGACAAGTGCCCAAGCTATACACACAGTGTCACAGGTTTTGTATGGATCTCAGATTTCCGTGGCGGTAGAGTCTCGTAATGTGGTGTTTGTGGTAATAACAGTGCCTGACAGGTGTCAACGTATCGGAGGAATATACTGCTCCTGTCTTCAGAGTTGAACTTCACAACACGGCGTCATAACCCAGAAAATTACAGTATTTCACTGTTAACAAACTCCATGGAGCAGAGTTCGGATTGAGACTCTAATCGTCGTTCATCTCGCCAGGACATTTCTGACCCTCTATGGTGGTTTTTACAAGTATTTACTACAGATGAATATGTAGGAAAAGGAGTTTGCATATCATCGTATTATTTTATATACAGAAACTCAAGAACTTAGAACGTATTTGATTGTACGCATGCGTAGGTGGGAAGAGGTTTGAATTTTTATAGTCTTATGCAGATAAGGTGGAAGTGTAAATAATTTACTAAATTTTAAAATGATTCAGGTGAACTGTTGAATGTACTGGGCGGATATGAAGCTTTATTAAGAACGTCAGCAGAAGGAAGACAGGAGAAAAGAAGGGGTAAGGACAGGACAGAAGAGAGCAGAAGAGGATAGTCCGGAACATAACACAGGGCAACAAAGAGAACAGCCGAAAGTTACAGAGAAAATAAGGCAGTAAGTGACGGAAGTTATAACATTCGATAAGATATTTGGTTGATAAGACTTGGAGGGATGTTTTTGATATTGGTATATAAGGGCGGTAGATGGAGGTATAGGACGCTTCAAAATATTGTTTGTACAACTGGACACAAGGGCGGCGAACCTTTAAAAAGCCTGACACGGCTTTCTGTATAATGAGACTGAACTAATAAATATTCCAATTTGCATTTGATTTGACCGTCTGTGGAACCGAAGCGCTCACAGCAATGTCCCATTTTTTAAGAAACTATTTCGATAAACCTACCATCCTCCCATCCACGCTCAGTTCGCCAAAGTGTCTTTGCCCTTCAGGCTTTCTAACCACAGTTTGGTGCGCATCTTTCTTATTCCCAGTAAGCGCTACTCGCTCCATTCAATTCCATTGCCCGCCGCTCTCAATACTGACTATCACGCTCCTCAGTGTACTCCTGTGATCTCGTGACTCCACTACTTACTCTCAGTTAGGTCCCAGTATTCTCCACAGTATTGCGTTTCCATGGTATCTGATATGAGGTTTGAGGTTCACAGATAGGGACTGAAATATTTTGAGGTCTGACATCACACAGTCTGGTGGGCGCAAACTGTTACCAGCGTTTCACATAAGCACAATGTATCGATCGTCATTGTAAATGGAATACCAGCAAAGTGTTTTTTTCGGAAATTTTAATAAACTATTGCACACGCAACGAAAACCTCCGGTCTAAAACGGAATATTCCCTTTGGATGGTACACCATGTTTCAAGCGAAAGGAGAGCATCATAATGTTACATTTGAAGTTCCAATCCTTGAATTTCTAAAGTTTCAGAAGTTGCTACTGCAATAACTTAGGCCGTTAAATATGAAGAAGAATTGGTAATCGGATTAACATTCCGGTGCTGCAGGATATGATGCTCTCTACACTGGCATAGAGGCAGCGACGTTTCGTTGCAATCTGCCGCCTCAGCTTCAGACTATCTTCTGAAACTATCCAAACCATATGGGCAAGAAGTTCATCGTAAGCGCCGTTAAGTATAAACCAGCCTTTTCCGAACGTCTTTGATCGCTAACCCCTTTTTGGTTCAAAAAATAACCACGGATCCTCACATCCTTGCTCATATAAATACAGTGTGTTCGGATGACAGGTATCCAAAATTAAAAATTTATATTTCAGAACTGATTCTAGATAGCTACCAATACAATGCACTGCATTACTTGACCTTAATTAAACTGACTGTCGCCTGCTTCGTGGGTACAGGAAGTTTCTTAATTAGATGTTCTAACGGTCATACGAAATAAACACACCACCAATTAGAAAAGTTCCGCGATTACTTTTACCAAAACATTATTTATTTAATGTAAAACATAAGGAAGCTCCAAAGTAGCCATTACAGAAATGTATCCACGGATCCACTGGGAACAGGTTGCGGATTTGTTGGGATCCGCGGAGAGCAATTTGGGAGCCGCTGCTATAAAGGAAGTAACACGGCGTCATATCTTGAGGGTCTGTGACCGTGACCAGCAGCTGCGACAGGCCTAAACAGACCCTGCAACACAGTCATTCTGTTGCACATAGATCCACGACAACTTCTACTGCGTATTGACAGGAAAAAACTGTCCTTGCTTTAGGTTAAATATTCATAGGATCTTAACATAGTTCAGTTATCAGCAGTTCATTTACATAATAAAGTACAGTTTGTATTATTGACTCACATTAGACGAAGTTGCTCTTAGTAGCTGGCAGATGGCGTTAATCGTCACACGGCCTCGAAAAGTAGCTTCAATACTTTCAACTGGCTGTAGAAATGTTACTGTTACATAATTTGTTTACTTTGTTATTGTTTCTACGAAAACCAATACAACAAAGTAATGAAAGTGAAACGTAGGAGAAAATCGAAAATGAATTACGGAAATGTTTGTTATTGGGTTAACTTGTAATCCTGTCTTGCTAAAAGGGATGAAAGAAACCTGTAATTGCAAAGAAGGAACAGACAGAAATACTGGATGATGCGAGATAAGAACCAACTGCGTACTGGCCAATGGAATTGACGTTACGAGGAGCTTCGAAATTTGCACATATTTCATAGTATTTAATGGCATCGAAGGGGTGTGCTGTTGGCTTAGCGGAATGTGGAAACTGAAATTTACGGGAATTTACTAGAAATATCGTAGTGCGAAAAACAAGATATTATTGGAACCGATCGTAAGGAAATAAAATGTCATAATTTGAGATTAATAGAATTTTCGCTTCTTCTTAATTTACGAAAGGCCGCCACCCCCCCCCCCCCC
>JGI20166J26741_11685029_pt1 | contig 10962 bp, 10 predicted proteins | sample TergutCu122P5_FD_26741 | JGI IMG/M metagenome (IMG submission 26741) | reverse complement strand
GGGGGGGGGGTACTGAACTGAGTGATAGCAAGCATCCCCCTAAATTAGTCTGCTCTTAATTTCTTTGTAAAGACAATTTTGATTTGTGTCCATATATTTGAATTTTATCACATTTTCAAAGGATCTTTCTGTCTGGTACAGTTTCTTCTTACATTCTGAGGGTGAGGCATGAACATGTACCCATCCTGCTACTGAGTAACAGAGATTCTGTGTTCACTTTATAGTGTTTATATTCCCTTCAGATAAATTAACATCAGATTTTTATGTTCAGTTTTAAAATACCAAGATAGTCTTGTTTTATGAACATCTGCTCTTTTTGCCAAGGCTGGTGAACTGTAGAAATAATCTATCCACACATTCCAATCCTTCTGCTTCAAAGGGATCCCATAAACTTCAGAATAATGGCAGTTGTTTTGTTTACATTTTGTGGTGTAGAGTACACCCAAATGTCAAATCCTTGCAACTAGCAACAACAAAGTACCATAAATAACTTATTGCTGAATTCCATAGTTCAGGTGTCTTGATGCCACATTGTGAAGACCAGTGAAAGGTACTGTTTGAAAGAGAGCCTTTTCATAGTGTCAGAAATTATTAACTGATGTATCTTGGTCTGGCAGATATAATTTCTGAAATTTCACATTTAGATGTGAAATATCATAAAAAATCTTGAAAAACTTTGGTGGGCCATGGTAGAAATTTTATTTGTTACCAGTCAGATGAAAGATATTATATGTTCCAGGCACACTTGTATGATACCACCAAAGCCTGGAATTATGGAACTCTTGTGTTGGAGAAATATGATCACTATGTCGGCTTCTGAGTTCTGCCTATTCTTGCGAATAACCCCAGTACAACATGTATTTTGTCCACTGTTACTGATTTCTGTGATGTAATAATTTAGCTGCATGAAACAGTCATTCAACCAAATTTTGAAGTTGCTGTGCCAAATGATTGGTTTTGGTTACAGTCATTTGGACACATCAGTTTAAAGATATACTTTATAACCAATAGACCTTGTACAGAATTCTGACATAAAAAATAACCCATGAAATTTTACCTCAGCATAATTTGTCATCCTCACAGAATCTTGTTCCTGATCAAGATGCAGTGCTTCTACTAGTACATGGTCCAGTTTTCTCATTTGGAGTATTGATCCTCTTAAGATTAATTGTATGCTGAAGTGTTAAGCATATTTCTTGCGAAGTATGGTATACAGTGTATTGTTTAGTTATGGGTGCAGTGTCTATTTTCACTGCATTATGTTGTGGTTGCGTATGTGTGTGTGTGTTGGTTTTAACAGTTTCCTTCCAAGAATTAGAGTAATGTTATGGTCCTCCAAAATCAGAACATTTTATTTTAATTGCCCAGTGTAAAGTCCTTGTTCAAGGGGTTTCATTAGCTAATTTTTACTGGCAGCAGTGCCATGTGTCTGGCATGCATATGAATTTTCTCCCTTGTACCTGAAACTTACGTTCATTTATTGAACTGGAAATATAAATTGTTGTTTCATAACTGCAAAAATCCTAGTTAGATGGGTTTTGACCTGAAAACTCCTGTCCAGCATTCCACAAAAATTCATTAAATATTTGTCATATTCTGTAATATGTTGTAACAGTTGCAGCTGCGGCCATTCTCCATACAGTTTTTTGTGGCATGTTAATTTCTTGACCATCAACATGACAGGATCTGTTGGAACTACAGATAAAGGTTTGCTGCACCTATTCAAAATTTGCTTCATGAACACTAGGTGTGCGTGGACTGTTATTCTTACACATGCAGGCAGTTTCTTTATGCATTTCTTCTCACCATGCATGAATGGAATGTATAGTTGGCAGGATTTTCCCATACTTTGTATGGATTTCCCACTTGAACATTCACAGTTTTGTTGTGTGAAGTGTGAGAACACAGAATTTCTTCTTGGATGGAGATGCCATGTTTGAAGATGACCTGCATGTGTAGTTATCTTCCAGAATATGCCTTTTATTTTTCAGTAATATATATCAAGTGCTAAATAAATTAAATTGGAGAGGGAATTTTAAAATGTTTTGTATTTTAAGACTTCTTTATAAAGATATTTGTCTTTTTGCTTACAAAAATTTAGAAAAACATATTATCTTAAATTCACTTTATGTAATATCCATGTATGGTCAGATATTTGATTACATGTAAATGCAAGTAACCCATAGAGTTGAGTTGTACATTAGCCTGGTTACAACATCAGTGAAGGTCACAACCTTCCATTCCAAGTGCTGGGAGTAAGAATGTGTGAAAGTGATATGCATATTCCCTGTGTGTCTTCCTGGCATTGTGCCAATATACAGGGACAGTTTATCCCTACCCTTATAAATACTGAACATGGGAAGGATAAAAATGTCTTACTGAGGCACATTCTGATTAATGTAATAAGAAAAGTATGTATTACTAAACTGAATTTAGGACCACAAATTTAACTTAATAAGTGTGAAAGCATGCAAGTTATTTTTCACAGTGACTTTGTTAGCTAACTGTTACTGTGATTCATTTTAGATGTAGGTACAAATGTTAATGACAAATAAATGTTAGGCATTTCAGCACTGTAAATAAAAACATTAAAATGCACATGTGTGGGTGTTAATAGCCATCCTGACATGTTTCAGTACTTCTAAACTGTCAGATGGGAATAAATTTACTCAAGTTTCAGTGGAATTGATAAAGTTTACAGTAATCTGTTAAACACTGATTTATATTTTTTGTGTATATTATTATGTTAAAACTTTTTATTTCTATTTCTATTTGTGCTGCAGATCTGTACCACTGATGAATATTCAAGTGAACCCCACATGAAAAGAATCTGCTTCAGTTAAAATCTTACTGCAATATACTAAAATGTTCCGTATTTGTTAAATATGGTTCTACGGTTGTGCAGCTTGACTTATATAAGGTCTCAACTTCAAATATTAAACACAACCATATTTTTTGTATACATTTATTCACATCTTTAACGTGCTGTCACTTACTGGTTATGTTTTTGGTGTATGTGTGGCAATTTGGTGGCATTCTAAGACATAGAGTGTGTGTGTGTGTGTGTGTGTATGTGTGTTTTCACAATATAACAACTATTATTTTGATGAGACATTTTGTTTTTCCTTCTGCAAGAGGTGGATGTGTGTACAGTTTGGCTGCTATAATGACAGTTGCAACAAGAGTTTGTACACATCCATCACCAGCTAAACCATGTGCTTATCCTAGACAGTTTTTATTTACACATTGTAATTTAGGTATATGGTGCAATATGAACCAATTTGGAGGTAAGCATTTCCTTTACCTTGACCCCATGAAAAAGACACTTTGTCATCCTTATTATGCTTTCATTGTGTGTGGTATGTGACATGGTTTTGAGATTTATTTTGATTGTTTTTTATAGCACACATCACCATTGAGAAATACGTATTTGTGTATAAATTGATGAAGTTGAAGATGTTAAAGCTGTGTGGTGGCCATTTTCCAGAATGAAAAGCTGAATAATGCTCTGATGAAGTTGGGAGACAATGTGGAGGAACGATCACTCACCATATGCAGTGGAACTGACTACATCAACATTAATTATCAGCATGTTGTTTGCCCAGATGTAGAGACTGCTAAGGTAAACACATGAACATTTTATAATGGTTAATAAAATAATTAATAGATCAAACAGTGGGATAGTATAGTATATGGATAATTCATATCCTGCCAGCTTTATATGTATCATGAGGCAGGTTTGTATTCAGTATTGGATTTCATGTTTGTCCAGCTATTAGGGTAACTGAGTTGGTATGGGCAGGGCAGGAATGTTACTCTTTCCACCTTAACGTTAGCAAACTGACTGTGGGACCCATCCAATCTTTTATCCACTGGTTACTTAAAGGTCTTTCTGAGTAGTAGAGCAGATCAAGCATGAAGTATCTCTATACCTCCATTTGTATAGAGCCCTACCTCCACTACTGCAGAAAGCAGGGTACTTTTTTGTTGTCAAAATAAGGCCACTCATAGCTCCAAAAAGAGAAACTTTTGGATGGATAGGTGCATAATCTAGCTGTGTATATATATATATGTGTGTGTGTGTGTGTATTATATTCCACTGTGGAAAGGGTAAGATTTTTCTTTGTAAGCATGCACATTCTGTAATTCACATACAGTATGGTTTTTTTTATGTCAAGCAGTTTCAGTAGTACACAGCAAGAACAAATATGTCTGGGTGTTATGAAGTATCTGTGTTACAATGGCAGAAGTACTTGTTCTTTGTCTGGAATGTGGTTGTGTGCTTGTTGATGTCACAACATAGAGCAGCAACAACAATACTTGCACATTTCTGTAACAGCTGTTATAAGTAAGGATGTGGAGTGAATTTTGTGTTATCATTGGGTGTTCTCTGTTATGTCCATAGGAGGAGACAGAAATATCAGAAAATTTGGATTTTATGTATGTATTAGAAGATTCTGCAAACATATTGAAGTGGCACTTTTAAATGAATACCTTCAATATTTTCTCTTATTTAGTAAATTAATTTGTTAAATCTTAATCTTTAAATTATATAGTTTAACATGGAAAATTTACAAGTAGATAGATTTATTTCTGAATACTGAATCACCAGTTGTGTGGTGAATAACTGCAGGCACTTTGTCCTTGGGATTATTTACATGAAATACATGTGTTTAATTCAGGTTACGGAAGTGGCCAAACAAAACCTGCTATTTACATCGAAGAGGCTGTTTAAGGGCCCTGTCATTCCAAACATTTCCTTTAGAAATGCTGTATGAGGCCATGTACCATTCTGCTCAAAATAACTTTTTCCAGTGTCAAGATTGTGTGACTCATGAGAAAATAGATTTGTTCTGAAAATCATTAAGGTAAACATCCATACCTATGGCATATGATCTGATACTCTGCATTTTAAAGGTGTCTGTCACAGTCCCACGCCATAAAGTATTTAGGGGTGTAGAGGTAAAGTTTCACATTTTGTAGATCTTGGCACTAATTGACCATGACCAGTGCATGCAGTAACCAGTGCATCATCCTGGAACTAAGCCTATTGGATAGGAGGTGTGCAGCACCTGTGTCTTTAGTGCATCTACTTTGTAACTAGAGATAAAAAGTGTGCCTAATAACAAGGAAACAAACATCATGGTGTGTAGCCAGCACTCCAACTCCATGTTTGGTATGTTGGAGTCCAAATATTAGCCTGGAGACCACCTACAATGACTGACGTTTTCCATGTATTTCCTTGATTCCTCTAGGAGAATGCTGTAGTAGTACTTCAGTTTCAGCCACAACATGTTGCCCATCCTTTTCAATTCAGTCTGCCTTCCTGCCTGCTTCTGCAGTTTGATGCTGTACATTTTAGTCACCACAAATGAATGAAGCATAATAACTTTTTTTATTACTGTATTGAAGTCATTCATGACCATGAACAAATAATTGGCACCATCACTTTCTTAATATTGATATGTGTACACATCTTGCATAAAAAGAGAGCTTTGTTTCTGGCACCTTTATTGTAGAAAGTGGTTTTCTACAGTAGCTGCTACTTTTGTCCTTAACATACTGCACTCATAATTATTCTTCCAAAGAAGTTTGTGTCATGTAGTCTGTAAAGGTAGCAGTGCCCACCTTTTGTCATTCTGGTCTAGGAGAGGAGAGTTAATGTTCCATAATATCTGACTTCATACTGTGAGTGAAAACAGAATTTATTTGAGCTTGATACAGAAAAGCATAATGTAAATGCAGAGAGCTATTGTAATATGCAAGATTGGAGGTTTTGGCAGCATTTATGTTGAATACGGTCTTCTGGGTTGTGTTGAATAGCAGGTTTATGATTTCTGATGTTTCCTCAAAATGTGGGGTATCAGTAAACATACTACTCAACTTTAATCAGCTTTTCTAATACTTGGTAAAAATGACATCTGCTTATTTTTCAAAGTGTTTTACAGTCAAGTAGGGGACAGTGTTTTTAGGACTGCATTTACATGTTTCCAGAGTCAGGTTTCCTCCAAGTTTTTGCCAGTAAGAAAATATCCATGATGTTACATCATTGGAACTTCACAATGAATCCTGTAGCTGTTTCTTTGTATATTGTGTAGTAAATGGTAGTTGAAAATGTTTCTGTTTGTGCTTCATGTTGTTTAAATTTAACCCTAATTATGGCAGTACAAGTGCTTAGACTTCATGAAGTAATATTCCTCTGAAAAAAGGAAACTAGGAAGAGGGTAGGGGTCGACTTCTTTGGTATTGTTTATTATTCTGAACCATGAAGGCAGACTCCAGTCATCTATGGTATGTGATGGAAGACCAGGACACAGAAACAAGTATGAAACCTAGGGGAATTAGCACCATTTAAGTGGTATTGTCAGAAAGGTTGGCTGGTGTATCAGATGATAAGCAAGTGAACAAGGCAAAAACAGTCATTTTGTATCACACTTAAAGGTTGAGAAGTTTAATAGTTTCAAAAGTGACTTTGCATGTGAAAGCAAGGAGAGGTGCTTATATGCCTGAAGTTCTGGGGGAATCAGCTTTATTTATAGCAACCCATAACATAGCATTCTTACATGTATGGCTTAAGAGTTTGACTGTAATTTTGTCATGCAGTATAACTTAAACATGTTCACTAAGTGGCAACACCTTCTGTGCATGTTTGCATGCACGCTGAACTGTGGGCGGAATATGGGTGCAACTTGTGGGCTGGACTTTAGCTTGGTGCCTCCTAGTATGCTGTCAGTTATGAATACAGAAGGTTTTATAGGTGTGAAGATAATTTAAATTATGAGTTCAGTTGATGCTAAATATGCCATGAATGCTTGAACTGTGTATGAATAAATATTGCATTACTTGCATAAATGTTCTGAAACCTTGGGGTTTTATTGTGATTTACATGACTGCAGTGTGAAAAGGCACTTAAAGATTATTTATACAAGGGGGTGCTGATAAGTCCTTAGCCCAACCAGGAAGGAAACAAGCTACAGTGACCAAACTTGGGATTTATTCAACATACTCCCCATGAAGCTCAATACACTTCTTATCCCGTTGCTCTAACATTTGCAAGCCACTCAAAAAAAATTCAGAAGGTTGTCCGTCCAACCAGGTCTCTTTGGCAGCAATGACCTCTGCGTCGGACGAAAAATGGCGGCCTTTCAATTGTTTTTTCAGTCCAGGGAACAGGTGGTTGGCCAACGGGGCCAGATCCGGAGAATAGGGTGGGTAATAAAGACACTGGATGCCCAGGTAAGCCAGTTTCTTCTGGGTTGCAAGTGCCTGGTGAGCCGGGGCATTGTCGTGCAAGAACAAGACCCCCTTGGTGACCTTCCCATGGCATTTTTCCTTCAAAATGTCCTTCAGTTGCACCAGCAGAGATGAGTAATACTCCACATTGATAGTTTGGCCCCTTGGAAGATAATCAATGAGGAGGATGCCATCTTGATCCCAAAAAATCAAGGCAAGAACTTTTCCAGTGGATTTTTGCACTCAGAATTTTTTGGGGCAGGGTGAGCCGCTATGCTGCCACTCCATTGATTGTTGCTTTGTCTCCGGGTCATAGTGATATAACCAGGTTTCGTTCATGGTCATCAATCGCAACAGGAAATCATTTGGATCATGCTGAAAAAGTTCCAAAAGTTGCTCAGACGACTGGCACTTTTGATCCGCGTTTAGGCATTTCGGGATCCACTACGCGGAGAGCTTCCGCATGTCCAAACCTTCATGAATGATGGACCCAACCCTCTCACATGAGATGCCCAATTGCTCGGCTATTGATTTAGCTGAAATCTGGCATCTTATCTCGTGAATTTGATCAATAATCTCCAGGGTGGTCACTCTTTTGGGTCATCCAGGACGAGGTGCATCACAAGTGGAAAAATCACCACGTTTAAATTGGGCCACCCAGTTTTTGACAGTGGCATACGATGATGCATGTTCCCATAATGTTTCTTTCAGAATGGCTTGAATTTCCTTCGGCGCCTTGCCTTGCAGGAAAAAGAACTTGATGACAGCTCGCGTCTCGATGTTGTTGAAGTAGCGCGCGTCACCTGACAAGCTTCCTTTCAGCCTCTGTAACAAGAAAAGACTTGCAATTCGGCACATGAGCAGACCTCTCTTTCCAACGACACTATCAATTCAGTCCTACGACATAGGGAAGTAGGTCAGGCTAAGGACTTATCAGCACCGCCTCGTATCAGGCATTTTGGATATTGCAATATCTTAGAACAGACACTGTTACATATTTGCTAGATTTGTATCATGTTGAAGTTACAGTGTAGTTATATTTCTGCATCATTTCCCATATATATATTAATATTAACCAACATTGCATTCTTATCCACAGTTACAGTGGAATCTACTGAACACTGAACATGGCACTGAAATTTGACTTGGAGATTGTAACTGTGTAACTGTAGATTATAACTGACAAGTAAGGCATAGGTGCTCAAGTAATAAGTTTCCACAACAGTAACTAAACCAATAGTAGCACTAATAAATATGTAGGACTGGAAATCTGTGCTGCAGGAGAGCAGGCTGTATGAATTATGCCTAGAACTCTTTGTTATATATCATTCATACACAAAGGACAGATACTTGAAGAAGGAAAGTTAAAATGATGTTTGTACATACATTTGCAAAGCCACTGTGAAAAGTGACTGTTGCCCTCATTATGTCTGTCTGTGGTCTGCATGGAACAGCGCTGCTCCCATCACCTGGATTTTCATGATGTTTCATATCTGGGACTTCTACCATAATTTGTTAACAGATTCTGATTTCTCTTAAAATATGACAGTAAAACAGATGCTTTCCATGAAGTTCAGTGTACATTTAAGATATCTCACCATGATTAATTTTTATAATGGAGATGTATATGTGACATGTAATCTAAGGCTGAAGAAGCAGTTGAGGATCTAAACAGAGCAATCACGCATGATAAATTGTCCCTGTTGCTTATTTCCCCACATTTATGAGACATCACTTACGTTAAATTGCAAGTCTGTTTCTAAGATATGGAGAAATTTACATTCTATGTTGTGTAAAATGTGGAAAGGCATAATGTAAAATATTTGCATTTTCAGTATTTTTCATAAAATTATTTACAAATGTAAAATTGAGGGACAGTAAGAAAGCAGAAGTACCAGAAGTGTTATGCTGTGCACACATTTCCCAGCGTAACACTGTCTGACTGTAATTGCCTAGTATTGTTGGAAACAGGCTAGATTATGTGTATATTAGTTGCACTATGTCTATTGTTAACAGAAATTTTGGATTTGGTATGTCGACCACAATATTCTTACCCTGCAGGCTCTGTCCATTACATTAGCTTTGTATGCTTGCTGCTCCTAAGGTGCCATGTATGAGATTTGAGGTTCTCACTATGCTGAACTTGAAGATTATTATCTTTTGGAGTGTAAGGCCATATATTTTGCATTATGGAGGAACATGCTGTCTCATCTTCATAGTAGAAGATTTATGTAGCAGGTTTGTCCAAAACATTGGTGCACTCTGTGCAACAAAATTATTTACCAGAAAGTTTCTAGTCCCAAAACCAGTGATGTAAACATACTGCCCTTATTATAATTACAGTCATTCATATTTTACCTATATTTGTCTGTGTGTGCCTTTTCTTTTCCTTCCATTTATGACAGTTATTTATGCCAGATGTCTGATAACCCGACACTAATATGTCTGCCTAATTTGAAGACAAATATGGATTAAATTTAATCATTATTTCTAAGATCTGTAATCAGGTTCAAGGGCAGAGTGTGGATGAAATTTCAGTTTTCAAATTCGCGTGTAGCTATGTGTACAAGGAATGAAGCTAGTATTTCTTGAAGATCACTATGCTAGTTTCAGTTTTGGAATGCACGTAAGTTTTCTTTCTTTCCTTCCTTATTAATTATTTTCTTCCTTCCTTCCCCTCCATGTGTTGTATTCACACAAATAATAGTTGAAGCAGTCCAAATACATTATTTAACTATAATTTAATCCATGGAGCAAAGTCCTTCCTGAGAAGCTGACAGGTCTGCAGCTGATCAGGGAATTCCTAGCATTTCATGGAACCCAAAGATTTATTACTTTGTTCACATGAACCCACCACATGTCCCTGTTCTGTGCCACATCAATTCAGCCCATTCCCCCACCCCACTTCTTGAAGATCCATATTAATATTATTCTCCCATCTATGCCTAGGTCTTACAAGTGATCTTTCCTTCAGGTTTTCCCACCAAAACCCTTTGCACCCCTCCTGTGTCCTGTACATGCCATATGCCCTCCCCATCTCTTTCTTGATTTGATCAACTGAATAATTGGTGAGGAGTACATATCATAAAGCTCCTCGTGATTTAGTCTTCTCCACTTCCCTGTTACCTCATCCTTTGTAGGCCCAAATGTCCTCCTCAGCACCCTGTTCTCGAACACCCTCAGCCTATGTTCCTCCTTCAAAAAGAGACCAAGTATCACAACCATGTCAAGCAGTGGGCAAAATAATAGTTCTGTATATCTTAATCTTTATATTTTTGGATAGCAAACTGGAAGACAAAAATTCTGCACCAAACAATAGCAACCACTCTGTGAGTTCAGTTTGCTTTTAATTTCTTGATATAGTTTTGATTTTTTAGGATTGTTCCCAAATACTAGAACTTTGCCACACTCTCAAAGGATTTATTATGTATCTTTATTTTGTGATTTGTCCTGTATTCTGGACTCAAGACATGACCATACACTTAGTTTTCTCAGCATTTACTTGGAGAGCAATAACCCCATTAGCCACTACTAAAGCTTCTGTATTTTAAGTCATAGTACGAGGGCTGATCGTAAAGTAAGGTTCCCAAAGTGCTGGGGCTACAGGGAGAGGTTTTAGGTGAAATCTTGCAACACTGCCGTGTGCGGTAGTTCCCCTACTCTCGATTCCACTTTGGCCGGCTCGCTACGCAGCGCAGTGTTGATTCAGCAGCCGTCCGTGATGGAGAT
>JGI20166J26741_11684918_pt1 | contig 10963 bp, 4 predicted proteins | sample TergutCu122P5_FD_26741 | JGI IMG/M metagenome (IMG submission 26741) | reverse complement strand
CTGAAGATGGTTTCTGCGTAAACCGAAACATGTTGGAGCGTAATTTTAGAATGTTTTAATAACTCTGTGTTTTTTAACATTATGTGCATCAGTTGGTAGTTAAAAGGTTTCAACACTGTTCTATTATTATGGCTACTTTCACTTCGCTGCAAATTGTTTCTACACGGATATATACGTATATAGATACTTGGAAACAATATTACATATTTATTTTGTGCAAGTTTCCTGAATTTTGTAAAGAGCTAACACTTGGTCACCATTGTTTCCTGTGAAAGTTGAACACACGCGCAATACTTTGTGATAACAAGGATTTCTCCGCGAAATGATTTTACATCGAATTCGGAAGTTCCCTGCGCTTTATTTAAAGGCATAGTACCTTGATTGCCGATCCCGGTGGTCGCGTGGGCGTGAGTCTACGGCCGCTACGTTGCTGGATTTGCGGGTTCGAATCCCACCGGGGGCATGGATGTCTGCCTCTTGTGAGTGTTGGGTATTGTTAGATAAAGATTTTTGCGACGGGCCAATCACTTGTCCAGAGGAGTCCTAACGAGTGTGGTGTTTCTAAATGAGTGTGATAGAAATACCTCATAGAGGAGACCTAGGCCCACTAGGGATGCCGAGCCATGAGAAGAAAAAGTATCCTGTTTGAGACACGTTGTCTTTTCCGTCTGCTCCTGCAGGTGGTAACTGGACCTAAGTCCGAAACAGTCCCTCTGTGACTTCTAGTTATTTACTCAGACACGCGGGTCGGTCATGAAATAAGTTTACATGGTGTGAATTTTGTAACAAAAAATATAAATGTGATTATATTAGGGGAATTCCTCGCTAAATAATATTATTTGTTTCCAGCGCTGAGGCAAAATGTTGATGGCCACAGATTTAAAGGTGATCGCTATGTGGAGCAGTTGTGACACGATGGAAAATAATGAAAGCATGGGCTGATATCAAGAGGGAATAGAAAGCCCCGTCCCAAGGTGCACAAAATGCCTCAGTTGTGGAGGGAACCGTGTGGAAGATTAGTGTGCTAAGCCTGCAGTTATGTAAAACTATCTTATTAGAGGTTAAAATTAAATATATGAAAGGTAAGTTTCACCCTCTAACAGGCCATGAAGGCCAAGAAGGGGAGTAGATGTATAGATATACAGGTGGACCGTCATATACGCGGATTCAGTATCCGCGGTTGGCCGCGGCTAGAAAAAAGAATTGGAAAATTAAAGAAATACACGGTTCATAAGTTTCAAAACGCGCGTCAAGCGAGAACGGGCTGTAACATGGTGAAATCCAGCAGCCCGAACGCGCCCAGTACTTGACTCGTCTTCCTTTGTCCCCGTACCCACGCTTCTCCGCAAACTTGCCACCATTCTGCTTCTAGCGTTCTTGCTGTTCGAATTGGTTGCCGAGTTATCGCAGTGTTTATGTACAGAAAGCAATAAGAAGAATGGAGAAGTCGGTGAATAGCCACAAGAGATTAAAATATTTTTAGCAAATAAAATTTTCTTATTACAGTTTATGTACAGGTACGTGCGTATGATTTTCGTTGTAAAATGTGTAACAATAACAAGCTTTTCATTGTTTGTGCAGCGCTGTGATGGAAAAGCATGATTTTTATTGTTCTGTCATCCGTTGAAACTGTACATAATACTGTACAGTACAAGTACTGTATTTTTTCATTGCTCAGTCTTCTCTTGAGGATTAGGCTAAAACGTCAGAATCCCTTATTTTCATACGTACGAGCGAGAGAGAAAGTACACTGTAAATGTACAATGTAGTGTACAGTACACTTTATTATTACTTAATTTAATGTTGATAATGTCTTACTGTGCGTAATTTATCAATTAAACTTTACCGTATTTATATATGTTACACGAATAACACGTTATATCACGTTATATAGCGTTCGGTATTATCCGCGGTTTCATGTAACTGCAGTAGGTCTTGGAACGTATTACTCGCGGATATGGCGGTCCACCTGTACTCTTTTTTAACATAGGTTTTAGATGGGCGTGGGTGGTTAACACCACGCCCCGGCCGCTTTACCTCCGGGAAAGAGACCCGGTTCCCGGTTCCCATTGTATAGGAAGATGGGTGGGCCCCAGGACCGGTCTGGAGGTGTGCGGATAATCTCGCTCCCACGGCGATTCGATCCCGGACTGTCCAGCCCGTAACGAGTCCCTATGGTGGCAACGCTAACCCTGCCCACAAAAATTAAATAAATAAATAAATATATATATATGTTCCGTAAACTTAGACATTTTGCCTTTTAGTCCAATGGTACCAATGTAATGATTGATTGATTGATTTTTCTACTCTTTTATTAGAGTCCTGTCGCTTGAAGGTGAAGGTAAAGGTAAAGGTAAATGTGTCCCTGTTCACGCCATAAAGAGATGCTGGAGTGAAGGCTTAGCTCCTTACATTCTTGATTTCGGCGCTTGATGAAGGTGGTGACGCCTCGACTGCTTTAATGCAGAGGCGAGCACTTACCAGCATCTGTTGAATGGGAGGCTGGGTGGACCCCAGGGCCTGTCTGTACGCTCTGGAGAAGAGACAAATCTCTCCTCATAGATTAAGACAATTTAAATTGAAAAGTGAAATAAGACATTTAAGTAACTTCGCCTAAAAATACCGGTTACGCTACCACGGCAAATAGTTACTGATATCGTGCCCACATTATACGTCCCGGACAAACCGCCATGTACGTACGTAATAGCATTTTCTGTGCACTAATATAGCTTAATATTATACAGCCGGAGTCTCATTGTTGCTGAAGACACTGAGAACTTGGCATCGAGGTACGAGGAGCAATGATGGACGTGTAGATATTGCCCTGTCCCTTACTGTCCTCTAAATTCGATCGTCCACTACCGTCGTGTTGCACTATTATCATAAATAGATCTGGGATGACTCCCCGGCTTTTAGGGCTACCTATGCGAGGAACTGTTTTAGTCAGAAGAATAACATGTGGAAGGACTGAAATTTATAGTTTTCTAATTAATTTTAAATAGTTTCGAAATCCTGAATGTGAAATTACATTATTGTACCCTGCTGGAATTCTGAGTATTTCTATTAAGAATTTGCTACGATATATTTCAGAAACAAAGGAGAAGTTACACGTTTTTTATGAAAGCAAAGAAATTTAAGCATCGTGTTGTGGTGTGATATAAACACTTCATAAATTTGGTTATTCTGCACTATGAAAGTAACATATTCTCTTTCAGAGAAGAAGAAGTATTTTTTTTATGAATCCTTAAGATTTTACCGAAATTTATGTTTGCAGTTTAGGCAACAGATGTAATTGCAGGATGTGGGATTTGGGCGCAAAATTCAGTAAGGTTTATTTATGTTTTAATGCATTAAAATCCAAGATCATTAATCATGCACTGTAAATTTTTCCCCCTACGTTTAATGGTTATAGAGAGGTTTCTGAAAATGGCTGAATTAATAAACGTTATTAATATTGCATTGGCCATTTTTGTTGTTTGTTGTTAGCCTAGGCGTTATACACTTCAAATAATGGACACGTCCAATATGTACACATCTATTCTCATGTAAGTTTGTTTGTAGCTATGTTTATATATGCAGTCATGTTGCAGAAAATTTTAAAGATGAAGCTCGTTTAAACAAAACCCGAAACACTTTGCACAATATGAATATTTGTAATTATGTACGGTCTCTGGCATACAGAACAAGTAGATAAATTTTCTCCTTCATCGTTAGTGAATTCACGTGTCAGATTACACATCTCTAAGTTTAATGCCAACCAATGTTTTAAAGGAAGCCACTAGATAATTTTTTTTTCGGAAGCCTTTGGAAACTAAGTGGGGGAACTTTCGACAAAAGTCAACGAAGATTATTTATAAAAATTGTGCAAGACGATTATGTGTTCTTATATTGCTTTTGAAAGTATACGTACGTATTCAAGCTCAGAATATCTGGAAAGCGCTTTGAAACGTCACCACTTCTCTATATGTGGAAATCTGGTTGTACTGAACTCATCCTTTTAGAACAGTTGCATTGTGAGTAATGACGAGCAGCTTGTTATCAGCGCCATTTCAGATGCGTGCAGAATACAGAAACTAACCAGGCGATATTGCTGCACGTGTACAGGTGAAAAGGATTGGCTTGTCCACTTCCTGTAGATTCGTTTACACATACTTTCTGTGTTCTCTTATACATGTCATGTCATGTCATATAACTGGAATTTACAAGCTCATTCACGAAAGTTTGGTATTTCCAATTCAAGAAACATTTATTTTCTCTTGAAATTAGATGCATAAATCTTTATATATAAAAAATAATTTTTAAAAAAGAGATAAAGGTTTAGAGCGGCTATAAAATGAACACTTGTGTAAAATACATTCGTCTCTATAAATCTCGTTAACTGTTTCTATTTATACGCTTTCCATCCTATGTATAACCTATACTGTTATTCTTTTTATTATTCAAGCTTCTCTTTTTTTAACTTTCATTCTTTTTAAATCATTCCATCTGCAGCCTCGTTTATTATCTTACATGTTATCTCTTAACATCTCTGTATGTCTCTCTCGCTTTGTGTAATTGGAAATATCCTATTTCTTATTTCCCTTCCACATTATTTATGCTTTTGCTTCTTAAGGGTATGCGGCCACTTATTATGCCCTTCGCTTTTGTTACTCGTGACTAACCAGAGTACATAGATTGCATCCGAAGTATCATAAACAAAGACCAATTCATCTCAGAGATTTGCGGGAAGTTAGACAGTCGTAAGGACGAGTAACTCCTAGTCATATAATGTGCATAAACATTTCTTTGATTATAGGTCACTTGTTTGTGAAACTGAAATTGCATACAAGCACAAAACTCGTAGTTGTACGTAAACACATGCATACACAGACATGAGAACAAAATCAGAACCCTCTATTTTAAAGTTTTCTTTGGCTGTTTGTGTTGAAGGAATACATAATGTGCTAGTACAAGACTGATGCCACATTGTGAAAGAAACGAATACAATGGAACGTTATGGTACACTAATGAAAATTGTGGCCTGCCTAATCTGGACACACTTACATTAAGTGCAGTTTGGGAATTGCTGAGTTCTGTTCAGGTGGAAGTGATCAGTACAACGTAAACTGACAGGTTGAAGTTTATCAGTGTTTGTTGACACTTCGTCGTGCTAATAGATGCTGCAGCTACGTGAACAACCGACAGCTGCATTTTATGCTTTATTTAATGTTGGTTTCCATCTCCCAGTGTCAAAAACTGCAAGGCGGTAGGCGTTCTTTATCATAAAATCACACCTTCTGGTAGGTCTGTATTTAGCACACCAGAATGCGAACGTGTTTATATATATGTAATCAGTCGAAAATAACGAAGCTTTTATTGCTTATATGTGTTCGACTGAATACATATGTATTTTATTTTAATTAATATATGTCCTATTTAATATAGGCCTAAATTGTGAATTTTAAAATAATTTTTTTCAAAACGTGATCACATCTCGAAATCTTAAGAATGTGGTAGCACATGGTGTGGAGACTGACATTAGACTATGAAGTGCAGTGAATAAACGTAAGATTTCATTAGTCAATCAATTTAGGCGAAAGTTGTTATATTCTACTGTCACTGGGCTAATTTTGACACTGACACTAAGGGTCATACGTTACTGTGCGCACCTTTTTGTTTCCGAAGTACATATTTGACTGTGACTCGTAACAAAAATACAGTATAGAACCCTGAGTTCTGTATGGAGCCCTGAGTTCCGTAGGAATGACGGTAATACTGACTATGTAAGATTTGACTTCCTTATTGAAATCGGTATAAATAAGGCTCCGAATTAAGGTTTGGGGTTTTAATATCGGATTCATTGCACAAACTGGGGGTTTTGATAGGTGAGTATGGAGCACTATTAGATTGATAAGTGACGGGTAAGAATGGAAATTATCACAAAATAAACCTACGCAAATGTCGTCTTATAAACAAATCTCTTGTAGAATTATGTGGGATTTAACCCTGCTGTCTGGGTAAGAAGCAACCCTTTAAACTCCAGAGCTGTTGAATGGCGTGGGCAGTGACAACATTTTTATCTTCTTGGTGGCTCAAAAAATAATTTGACACTGCACATATTTTGTGTCTTTCTTTTCAGATCCAACAAAAACAGTTCACATTTAGTTGTAGGCCTACTGACATACCATTGTTTCTCCACATAACCCTTGCCAAAACTGATGCATTTATCATGTCTTGGGAAAAGCTTCGCTGTTCCCTGTTGATACAGTTCAGTTTTCTGTGTTGCAAGCCATCGGGTCACACTCTGTTAACCTCGCGATTATGTTTAAACATGCGGCGGATAAGATTTTGCTTCATTACTGGATACAGTGGATAATCGCTCGGCGACCATTTTTCCTGACACAATCACGATCAGTGTAATTATTTAGTCACCAAGTTACACCACTTAAATATATATATGTTTTTGGCAGACCCTTATAAGAAAATTTGCACATTCGGCTTTACCATTTTTAGCAAAATTGGCCGCACAGCAGTTGCTATCTGGTGTTCAATAGCGAACATTGTTAAGTTTAAGTAAGAAGACACGAAACTTCCTGCACGTAACATATTTAGTCACTTTTGTCTTCACTTTCTTATTTACATCTTTCTCCGCATTTTAATAGTTCTCTTCTGCAGTGTTCTTGACGTGCGCTATAAAGCTTCCCCCTTTTCTGTAACAAATGACACCGGTATAACAATTACATAGTTTGGCCTGGAGGTTACATTTTCAACCCCTCATTTATTTTCTCTCCTTCCCCTTTCCCAAGAGTGTTCACGTCTCAATTATTCTCTTTACTACAACTCAAAAAAGGGAACATACCACCCTCGTCCCTTCCCAAAATGCTCGGTTTCCTCCCCTACAGCACTTTAAAACAACTCTAGCCTTGCATTAAAGTGATCCAACGTTACTTCTGTATGACAAATGATAACGGCCAAACGATTTGATATGCCGATAGAATATCTGTAGGGGAGGACAGCATGTCACATTCGACGTAATATCACATGTGCGGGAAGTTGTCGTATATTGTCTGACATGTTTTGGGCGTTCTTCGTGTATAGTATAAGGAGACTCGGTGTAATCCATCCGTCTGCGACGTAATATCAGCGGCACACCCCGGTCAGCTGACCGAAAGAAATATCAGTGGCACTCCGCAGTTAACTGACCGAAAGTAATATCAGCGGCGCTCTCCGGTCAACTGAACGAACGGAATACTAAAGGTACTTCCCGGTCAACTGACAGAACGTAATACACGTCAGCGGCACATCCCGGTCAACTGACCGAACGTAATATCACCGGCACTGTCCATTCAACCGACCGGAAGTAATATATGCGGCATTCTTCAGTCAACAGACTGAACGTAATATGAGTGGCACTCTCCGGTCAATTGACGGAACGTCGCGTTTATGCTTCGTAATTGGGAGGTACTGGGTTTAAACTGCGTTTGGAAAATTGACTAATTTTAGGTTTATAATCATTTTACTGGGTTATTCCTGGCAAGTGCTGAGGTATAGTCTTGAAAGGAGACTCAGTCACTTTCCTTCTCCGTTCCTTCCATTGAGCACATCTACACATATTGTATGTAATGATTGTCTCTTCTCTAGAAGTCCAGATAGGCTTGAAGGTCCACACAGCTTCCTGGCCAATGAGTACCGGGGATTTCTCCTGTCGGTAAAGCGGCAGGGGCGAGATGAGAACTGCTGACACCTTTTAGCACCGAGATTAGGATTCAGTGGAACTATACCTCTAATCCCTCTATGTGTTATTAAAGTGTGGACAGGGACAACTTACTAGGCCCAGATATCCGAAGCGGTCTCATCCGTTCAGGTTTCTGGTTAACATTTCCTATTCATTTCTCCTGTCTTCCGTGCATCCTTTATATTCTGCCTATTTTGCCCCGCGTTGATTTTATCATCCTAATTATGTCTTGTAAAGATGCAAATCAGAAGATCTTCATTGCACAATCCTGTACACCCATCTACTCTTTTCATCCGCTTAATTTCAAATACTATCATGAACCCTTTTGTCTTTAGCACCCTTAACACTTGAGGCTCTGATGCCACGTAGATGTGTGTATCAAGTTTCAGAGGAACGTACTGCCTCCGTCTTCATGGTAGAAGTGATATTAACGCACTATCTCCCTTCTTCTTATTGTATAAGAGATCGTTTCGTACACGAAGACTTACTAGAACAGGAAACGAATTTAGAATTGCACATATTTTAATTTTTAGATTTTTTTGGTATTGTAGGGGAAAAATCTCGTTTCCCTTGCAATTTAGGTCATCCCGAAGATTCTGCCCAAGCCTGAGGTTTTGTGTAACATTCCGCTTGCTGATTATCTTTGGGCGAAGGTTTGCATTTCCCCCTCTCGATCATATCCTCAGCATAAAAGGCCAAAGCTTGTCGGCTGCCCATGTATTCAAATCCAACTCGTAATGTAAACTTCACAGTAACCTAACCTAAATTAGGTTTATCCATATATTTGCCTTCTGTTATAATCATTACGTAACGAAACGGCAGTCTTTCGTTAACACAATCGGCCCTTAATATTACGGTATTAAATTTGTGTTCAGAAAGCACGATGTACTCATTTTGGAAAAGCTGCCAACTATTCTGATATTCAGTGCCGATTTCCTTGGTATTTGCAGGCGAAAGGCGGGATAATGGATAATACTTCCAAATGCAACTATTGAACAACACCCACCCACCCCCTCTAGCGCCGAGTCTTCGGAATGGTAGGATCTGTACCTCCTCCTCTCGTCTGTGCTTCCACGGGCATATCATGGGGTGACCTTTAACTTTACTATTGAAGAACATTGACGTCTTACTGGACTCCATGTAACCTACAAAAATCTACTCAGGAATCAAAACAATTTGCAAAAATTGTCACAATTATGGCAAGGAGGCGCACCAGTTTTGGTTATGTCGAAGAAAATATTTTTACGCCGTGGCCGGTCTTGAGGCCTATATCATTATAAAGAATGAAAATATGAAAAGTGTCTTAAGCCCAGTGGTATTTGCTGTCTTTGTCTCCAACATGCGGTTAGCAGAATGCATAAAACTCAGACCCTCTGGCGAGCGGCATTATATCTGTAGTCAACAATTTGCAATTTGTAATCACAATAACGAGATCTGAGACTCTCACAGTCCTCTGGGATGTGACTCTGTGTCGCTGGGCGAATAGTTACAGACGTTTCGAAAGATCTTAGTGCTTTCGTCTTCAGAATCAAGGAGTCTGTTTCTTCTTGGGCTACTTGACACTGAATTGGAGTGCAATAGGATCGATCGAAAAGTCGGGAATTACACAAAAAACTGAAAATGTACGTGTAACTTCATATTGAGACGAGCTCACTTAACCATTGTTGCAGCGGGGAAACAATAAGTGTTACATTATGAGTGTGGCAGTGTTCTTGCCTTAGTCTTCCGGCATGCAAATCGCATCTTTTCTGCGTCGTGTTATATTGTCACCTGTGGCTTGTCTGGCTCTAACATGTTTGTCCACATTATCTCATAAACGGCATGATTTTCGGAAAAAGTTATTGAACATGAACTCTGTGTTTTTCTTCTACAACTTTTATCAAAAACACGTGCCATTCTAAGGAGAATTCAGAGCGATATCATAAATGTACGTACGTTGTCACGTAAAGTATCCGTTACTCTTGTCGGATGGTAATGAAACGAAATTTCTCGACACAGTTTTGAAAAATCCTCATATAAGAGATATTATGAAAATCCGTCCAGTGGGACCTGAGTTGTTCCTTTCAGACAGAGAGACGGATGGATGGACGGACAGATATTACGAAGCTAATAGTCGCTAGTCGCAATGTTGCTTACGCGCCTAACAATAAACAGTAGCATCCCAGAAGACCGGAACCATCTGTAATATCATCGTTTACTGTCTTCATTTTTTTCTTAGTAATATGTAATTTATTAGATTAAAAACGGAACCAATCATATGGAAGGCCCTAGAGAGACACGCGGATTTAAGTTCAAACTGCTTTAGTTCAGAAACTGAATACTGACGAAAGCATTCTCCCTGCTATTTTGTCAAACTCTATTTTAAGCAACTGAGCTTGGCATGTTTTAATCCCAGTGCAGATCTTTTCTCCCCTCGAGTTCCGGATCGACGCCAACACAAATTGAGACGTAATCAAATTTCGCACCCGTCTGACGGAGTGTCGCGACGCCTGGTTATGACACCGCATTGTGGCTCTCATCTTCTAGGGAATGAGACTGAAGTCGGCAATACCAGAGAGCAGGCTTGCTTTAATCGAAGACATTTCACAACAAGCAGCATTGAAGGCCTCCCGTTGTCTGGCGCGGCTGTGAATTTTTGCAATTTGGGTCAGTAATGGCTTATCGCTAGACTCACCTGCTGTGGTTACACGATACTTGCAACGCTAACGCGGTACTGTCAAAGCGTCAGACAGTTTAAAACATATTTTATCTCAAATTAAAAATAGTACTTACTTTTCTGTTAAAGCATAAGGGCGGTTATTTTTTACGTGTTGGACACAACGGCTCCTTTGTGCACAATGTACCGTACGTACAGGTATATGTAGAAAACATTTTTGTTGTTAAAGGAGTAGAGATTGTTATAGAGGAGCAATAGTGCTAAGAAATAAAACGCTAGTAAACAGAGTCTACACACAACTTTAATTAGTTGTCAGTTTAAATAATTACACTAGTCAACAAGATTTTGGCACACGAAAGGTTTATTGTGTTTCTAACGTAACTTTTCACGCTCAATCCAAATGTGCAATCAAAATGTTTCCATCACCTACAGTTTTTGTACAATGGCCTTTTTAATTATTGATTTTTCGGAATTTTTAGTATTTCCATCAGTGTTTTTTAATACATGAACAAATATTTTAAATGGTTTTGAACAGAGGGTGGTCACATACAATTTACCGTTATCATATCTCTAGTTGTATGTGATCAGACACA
>JGI20166J26741_11684807_pt1 | contig 10963 bp, 12 predicted proteins | sample TergutCu122P5_FD_26741 | JGI IMG/M metagenome (IMG submission 26741) | reverse complement strand
ATTTTGAGGGTAGGGGCTATGATTACGACGAACTTGAAAGATTAGAACTGCAGCTGCTTAAAGATAGTATGGACTAAAAGAGCTTTGCAGCTCTTTTTTAATCTATTGCGATCGTTCTCATTCGCGATGAACGTTAACCCGGCTGGGGGGACAGGCGTTCCTGTCGCCTCCTATATGCGTTTTACGCGTCGCTGATGGCCGTTTCGCACGCTGGTCGAAAAGTACCTGCCGCGTCTCCGGCGTTGTTTTGGGGCCTTCTGGTGCATCCTGGCGGTGGCCTCCGCCTTTTGCCCAGATGACCCGGCGCTGTGGGTTCCGTGCCGGGTCACCTGCCGCGTACAGGAGGCGTGATGGAGTTCCTCGCGTGTCTGGTAGCCGCCGACCAGATCCGGCGTATTTAAAATATGCCTGCCGGGTGTCCGACGCGCTCTTGTGCCCGTTTTTATACTCACCGTGAGTATTTTCCGGCGCGCCGTGATGGCCGCGGCCGTTCTTGCTCATGACGAACGCATTGTTTTCGTGACGAACGTTAACCCAGCTGGGGGGTGGGCGTGCGTTCCCAGCGTTTCCTATACGCGTTTTACGCGTCATTAACGGCCTTTTAACATGTCTGGCGTATAAAAGTACCTGCTGTGTCTCCGGCGTTGTTCTAGGGCCTTCTAGCGTGTCCTGGCGGTGGTCTCCGCGTTTGCCCAGGTGACCCGGCGCGTGGGTTCCGTGCCGTGCCGCCGGCCGCGCCCGCGTCCAGGGCGTGTATTCCTGCGATCTGATTTTTCACAAATTAATTATTGATGTTTACTGTTTTTCGCGAAGATATTTGTAGAGTGTTTCACGGCTTATCCTAAAGTCGCGCGCAATCTGGGCCTTTTTCTCACCAGCCGCAATGCGGTTGTGCAACTCGGAAATATCGGCGGTAGATAGCGAACGCTTACGACCATGATATACGCCGCGTTGCTTGGCCAAGGCGATGCCTTCCATCTGCCGTTCCCGGATGAGAGAACGCTCAAACTCGGCAAAGGCCCCCATAACGGACAATAAAAGGTTGGCCAATGGGGTATCATCTCCGGAAAACGTAAGGTTCTCCGTTAAGAACTGGATTATGACACCTTTGTTTGTCAGAAATCGAACAATCTGACGCAGATCGTCTAAATTGCGGGCAAGCCTGTCCATGCTATGGACGATGACAGTATCTCCCTTACGAACATATAGTTTTAAGTTTTCAAGTTCAGGCCGCAGCGTATCCTTTCCAGACGCCTTGTCTATAAATACCCTGTCCAATGCCAGCCCATCTAATTGACGGCATGTATTTTGATCCCGTGTGCTTACACGGATATAGCCGACCGTAGCCATACACGTCCCCATCTCTTTTTCACGAAAGTGTCAATATAAAGTCTATTACATATATATAGATACGTCAATAAATAAAATAATCAACCCTAACATGACAGAATCTATCAACTTAGCTGACATCAGGTTAGGGTATAGTCTTTATTGACAAAATTGCCTATGCGTTAAATTTGGCGTATACGGCGTTTTTTTATTGGGGGGTGTACAGAAGTACCTGGACAAGGTTTAACGCGTTCTACGCGCGTCCTAGAGGGTTCTACGGGCGTTTTAAACAGGGGGTCTCGCCGTGCAAAATTTGAGCGGTTATCTGACATGATTTTCCGTAACGCTCACTCCGCTTCGTGAGGTGACCTTCTTAGCGTGGGTTTTGTCGGAAATGTTGGCGATCCACCTATATGGCAATAAACACGCACCGGCCTTGTTAACCTTTCGTAAAATCGAAATATCGCCGGTAGATTTTTTGCTGATGGCTGTCAGGGTACTACCAATATTGTTTCATGCCACAGCGATCCGTTAATTACATGAACGGCATCTCCAGCGGTATAAATTATTTTAGAATATTATAGAATTTAAGTTAATTAATGATCGAAATTTTTTATCAAAAAAAGATATTTAGTTATTGACAAATTTTGTAAATTTTAGTATAAATATGGTATTAATCGGTAGTGGTCAAGAATTACTGATTAATAAATTGCATTAATCCATATTTTGGATTCTTTTGATGGCCACAAAAGATGAAAAAATGTTGATATATGCAGGCATCAATGCATTATAAGAAACATAGCTTCCGAACAGCAACCAAATAGCTGTTACAGCCGGGGATTTTTGGTAAAATGCAGACGGTACTGCCTGTCTATAAATTGACGGGCACCTTGCCATAGTCACGCTAGAAGCAAGGAATTAGCCTAAAATACAGTATCTTGCTTGGCATTCGACAACATTAATGGACGGCCCAAATTGCCGAATTCGCTGTTAGTCGACATAAGCAACCACACACCCAGTCGGTCGAGTTGTCCAATGGCGTTAAGAATGCCTATATAATGCCATTGTTAAATTGCATTATGTCAATTAACTCATTGGGTGTGTATGAGCCGCTGACTAAGATCCCGTTACGTTTACGTAACGGGGCCTGTATGTCACATTTGGACAACGGTTTCGTCAATGTATGGACATTTATGCCGTCAACATATGGACAAATAACGTCGATAGTAACAAAATAGCGTTTTTGAGTATATCAATCTGTTACATGGAGGTTAACATGAAAGATATAGCGAAGATGGATTTGTCAGGTTTTACGCCGCTTGAAATGAATGAAATGGCAGCAATTAATGGTGGTTCTGTATGGGGTCCATTAATCAAAGGAATTGGTAATGGGCTTTTTAAATCTTTTTCTATGACAGAAACAGTTAATGCTCCTACCCTTGATGATCCTCTTTTTTATCCAAATGGGTCACTCGTAAAATATGCAACACCTACCCCTACTCCTACCCCTAGGCCTAAGCTAGACTTAAGCCTACGGGCGGTATGATATACCTGTAGGACTGAAAATTTACTCCAGTGTAAATACGAATCAAGAGTTGAGAATGATTTGTTCAACCCTTGATTCGTATTGTTTATTATTGGATGTACTCTGAATCCGTTGTATAATGAGTTTTCGCTTCAATCGGTTTGTCGATCGTGGTGTATTTAGTTATACGCTTAACTGTGGAGATGAAGCAACGAACAAATGGAAAGTTATCCCATCCATCGTCGTGTATTGTATGTAATAAGCCCTATGTTCCTCTTTCTAGCTACATCAATTGCAGTTCAATCAATTATTGTATATATTTACGCAACATGTGTAGTTGCTATCAATGTGTTAAACCATACAAGTTCTGCTATAGATACTAACAGTTTTATAGATAATAATATACATTGGATCGATCTTATATCATCTATTGTAATTTTCGCTATGTTGTACCCTACATGGAGTAAAACCCATAAAACTCTTGCTATATACAACGGAAATAATATGGCCTTCACGACAGTTGCCCTTCTAATCGGTGCTGGCATCGGGTTGTGCAATGTCTATGCATGCTTGATTGCTATTACAGATCTAGTTCGATTCTTTCCGTCTTACGAAAACGTAGCCGAAATGCTTTACAGCGGAGGCATTCCCATCCAAATACTATCTACAGGCATTGTCGGTCCAATAGTGGAAGAAATATGTTTCAGGGGTATCATTTTTAATAGGCTTCGGTACTGGACACCTACATGGGTAGCTATACTAATATCAAGTTCTTTATTTGGTATTTTTCATATGAACCTATTTCAAGGGCTTTATGCCGTCCCTATAGGTATGATTCTAGCACTAGTTTATATCCGCTTCCGAAATATATTGGCACCTATTATAGTACATATAGCCTTCAATTTAGCCAGTATAATTCTAAATTTTGTATTAACCGCTACAGATAACGAAGATTTATCAAAATGGGTAATTCTATTCCCCTCTGCGTTAATACTTGTAGTTTGCGCATGGCTACTCATTAAACAACCGATACCCACACATGCAGGTGTCGAACATTAATAGGGGTACCGCCAGCATTTCCGACAAAACCCACGCTAAGGGAATAATGAGAAAAAATAGCGCGCAAAAGGTAGTTGGATAAAATGCTGGCGGTACCCCAAAAATCCAATCATTTCACAATTTAATTAATGAAAATTTATCGTTCATAAGCTTGGATCTGGCTGTGGGTCTGTGTCTGCGCTGGCGTTAAATCATAGTTTGTCACGTTGTCTATATGTCTTTGGAGATTTGCCAAGGCTTGGCTTTGAAATTGGTTTTCCGGCTCAAAATTAACGCTTTTCATTTTGTTAAAAACATCCTCTGAAATCTCGCCGCGTTTGAGATACTCTTTCAAGAACTCGTAACCCCCGTCCATATCCTCTGTAAGCCCGCGAATGCCTTCCGTGTATTTGTCATACCTGGCTTTAACCTTTTCGTATAGGTCTTCTAACTTTTTCCTATCTTCGTACAAGCTTTCGATTTTTTGTGGCAGGTCTGTCATATTTACTTTAAATGACGCAATCGAGCCTATCGCCTGTACCTTTTGACTTTTAAGTTGCTCTATGTCCTCATCGATTTTATTCCTTTTGGAACGGCTAAACAGCCCCAATTGGGCGCGGCTTATTACCATGATTTTAAGCTGTTTGTCGCAGTCGGAGACGGTTTTCTGAACTCGTTCAAGCTGAGTAATTTGGGCGGATAGGTTTCTGATCTCACCTGGTGCCTTGTCCAAATTTCCTTTCATGGATTCCCTGGCGGCATCTAGTTCGATGATTTTGCCGTATGTGTGTTCAAACGCTTTCCTAAGATCTTTTATTTTTTCGTCGCTAAAAAACTCAACCGTCTGTTTGGGAGCGCTGTATTGATTGGGATTTGGGCGCTGCCGTCCGGTGTCCGGCTTTGGTTGTTCGGCAATATAGTTCGTAAACATATCACGGAGCGCTTTCTGCTCGCTTTGAATGCTACGGGTTACATTGTCTATCTCTAAGCCCATCCTTTTCACCTCTCTGTTAAGGTTTATAACCTCGGCGTTAAATTTACCGCGCTCGGTTTTTATTCCCCGCTTTTCTAGTTGGTGGGCAGCTGCTCCCAGGTGAATCGTCGCAAGCTGATCGATGCCTTGCCGTTCATAGCTCCTGTGATCAATCCTTTCGAAAACTTGATTCTGTTCAAGCGCGCGGTTACAGTTATCAGCCCAACTTTTGCGCCACGTTTCTGCATACGCTTTATTATCCCATCCTCGATTTTTACCACCGAAACCTTGCCGGTTTACATTCCGTGTCGTAAGCATTATATGAGCGTGTGGGTTAGCGTCCCATTCGTGATGTATGGCGAAGTCGGCAATCATTCCATGTAAAATGAAATTTTCTCTTATGTAATTTTCTAAAAGCCTTACATGCTCGTTAAGGCTTAATTCTTTAGGCAACGCGACCTCTATTTCCCGTGCTGTCCTGGCATCCTTTCGTTTTTCGCTTTTTTCAACCTCATTCCATAGCGTGGATCGGTTTTTCAGATATATGGGCGCGTTTGGCGGCAAAATGACTGATGTGTATGTAACGCTTCCCTTATGGCTGTAGTCATGCGTCAAGCCGGTGCGCTCATCTTTTATCAACTCGCCGGCGCGGTATGCCGCCGCCGCTACACTTGATCGTCCGGAGGATCGGCCTATGGTTTTGATGGACAAGTGGAATATAGCTACCTAATCACCTCATTTTTGCTGGCACTTTTTGGGGGTACGGGGGAATCCCCGCGCACACACGTCGCCGAAGGCGATGTGTAAGTGCGCCTTTCTCCCTCGCTACGCTCGGTCGATTTCGGATGTCCGCTCTCTTGCGCGGCATACTTGTGGAGCCGCTACAGATCAGATTCTCGCGGGCATAACCCCGCGAGCATACATCTGGTAGTGCCGCTCCACGGTTGTTGTAGCGTATGGTTTGTTTACGATAATCTTTTGGATTAAGCAAAATAAGCATACCACATTTTGTTGAATTATGATATAATATTTATTATTTTGTCGATGATGATTTCAGGGGGGTATTTTATGTCAGAGATCTCGCGCGAAACCAAAAAGCCGCTTTCTGCCGCCGAGAGAATGAAAGAACTCGAAGATAAAATAGCGTGGCATGATGAGGCGAAAAAGAAACTTAACGCGATGAAACAGGGGATCCAAAACAGAGAGAAAGAAAAAGAACGGAAGGCAAGAACGCGCAGGCTTATACAGAATGGGGCGTTATCTGAGCAGTACCTTAGATGTGACGGAATGCCGCCCGACCAATACGAACGGCTTTTAAAAATCATGATCGAAAATAAAGCGTTTAATGAGTTCTTAGGTAAATGTTTTATGCTCTTAGACTCGGAGAATGCCGCCAATTACAATACACAGGGTAATACCCCTCCTGCCCCGGTTGCCAGCTCATCGCCGTACGTTCCTGTCGATTCCATCAATGCGGCAAAATAAAATAAACGCGGGCATAAACACGCCCGCGTATTTTTACGTTTACCCATTGCCCTCATTTTCTTCTGGGGTTCGGATTCGTGATGGCGGCATGTAGAATTTTACATGCCGCCTGATTGTCTTTTCAGTCACATGCAAACGCCGCGCTATTTCATAGTCGGATAGATTTTCAGCCTTCCAACGCATGATCTGTATTATGTGCGCGTCGGTCAAGTTATTTCGACGTCCGCCTTTCGGGTATTGATTCAGCTGCTGTTCACTCATTATTTTTCTTCCCGTCTAAAAGCCTCATCCGTAAAAATGTGCTTAGCATAGCCAACCAGACATTTGACAAGTATACCATGCGTCTAATTTTTGTCAAAAACTCATAATTATTCGCTCATTAGTTTGTGAATATGCTTGACTGTCTTTGATAATAGCAGTATAATTTTATAAATTAATTAATGAATCGAGATGATGTTATGGCAATGACAAAGGCACAGCTTGAAGCAGAAATCGAAAAATTGAAGAAAGAACTCGAACAATCAAAACAAGAAACGAGTTATTATCGGGATCTGGCAAATAGCCAAGCCCAAAAGATTGAGGATATTAACACGGCCAGGCCGCACAACGAACGCGGAGCGGGGCGAAAGACCAAAATTTCTGCCCTGGATGTTTTAATGGCTAAGGATTACCGATCAGCTGGAAGAACCTATACGGAAATTGCCTCTATGACGGGCTTGGCAGTGGGCACGGTATATAAAATGCTCAATTCAGACAAAACAAGAAAAACGCTTCCGGATTCTCCATCTTCCTTACCGGTAACGACTAGTGAAACATCAACGCAAATAGTGTCAGGTGAGCAATTAGACGGGCAAATTAGCTTTTTTGAATGTCGATTTTTTCGATAATTAATTTATAGATTTTTGGATACATGTAATACATAAAAATGGCTTAAACACAATGTATTTTTTGTAACACAAAATACTAAAAGCTGTAGGTAAGATCTCAGTTGGGTTGTTCCTGCCAGACCCTCGAAAAGGGGCTCGTTTTTCCGGGCCGAACTGCCGCTCCCTATCGAGGCCGCGCCATCTAGGTGTGCTCTTGTTCCAAAATAGGCCATATGCTATAATTTCACCGAGTGAACCGTGGGGCGGCTCAGCCAGACCTCCGAAAGGGGGCGAGGCCAATGACGCTATATGAGTGGTTGAATAACGCGATCCTTCTGGGATCGTTGATTGTGGCAATCGCCGCGTTGCTGAAAAGCACAAAAAAATAGCCGCCCCTCTGGTAAGGTATGGCTATTTTTTTGACCGATAACTCGGTCAGCCGTTAGTTTAATACGGTCTGGTCATGCCGCCTTTCGGCGACCTCATGGGGAACGTGTTGTCGCACGTTCCTCTTTTTATTGTGACCATAGTATAGCATATTAATCATAGCCCGTCCAGATTACCCCGACTTAGATTTATTAAGGCTTTTTACCTCCAAAACTGCCACCATCGACGCACTGGATGAAGCGCGTCTTCAACTGGCGCGTCCGGTTCCTGCTCTGCTGTAGCGCTGGCTTCAAGCTGGGCATGAATAGTTCCGGCGTGAAGGGCTTGCGCAGCATTTAGGCTTGCTGTCAGTTCTTTTATATTTTCAGCCTGTGTATGTATGGTCTCCTGCTGCGCGTCTATAGTACGTTGCATACCATCCATTTGTCGATTTTTCGCTTCTATGTCCAGTTTTAACAAGTCGATGAGAGATTCGGATATAGTGTCTATCCCCGTCCTTATACTATCTATACCCTTGTCTGTCCCTTTGCCTATAGGCGTGCCTGTTGATTTATCTATACCACTAAATGCCGATATTATTAAGGTTTCCCCAACATCGTCTATATATTTTGTTGTCCCCTTAATGGATATGTATGGGGTTAGGGTGGTATACAGAGGTTCACGAGCTATACGTTTTTGTAGTGCTTGCTTAGTAATTCCCATCTCATCAGCAATCTGTTTTACAGTTTTCATCTTATGTCACCAAAAACATTATGAAGCTTCAACTCAGTTTTGTCTACGTCAATCTATTATTAAAAATCATATTGGAAAATTATTTATACCGTTGGGTAGATAAGTTTTTATTTTATCAATTAATTAATGAATAATGTGGTGGTAGCGTAGCTGGTTATACCCCACTGTGCTTTTTTTCTACCGACCGCTAATTGTTATTTTCGAACTTAATGATATTTTCAACATTGCAGTCAAAAATTTTACATAAATCGTCTATTCTATTCAATGACACTGGTTTATTGTTTTTTAGCCTATATACTGTTTCGCCGCTTATTTTGTAATGGTTAATAAGGGCGTACTGTGTGATATCCTTTTTTTTCAGCATCTCCCAAAATGGCGTATATACTATCATTTACCCAGCCCCCCTCTGGATTAAATGATAGATTATTATTATAATCGGGAGTATTATTGATATGTCAACATTATTGACATATCAAGTATAAAAAGGGACGGGGTTAGCTATGGACAATGAAACTTTCGATATTTTGTTAAAAAAAGCATTGGAAATGTCTCTTGAAACCGAAATGGCTGAATACCCAAGCATCGAGGAACTAAAAAAGATTTATCCAACTCCGGATGATCGAAGAATTCAGCTAATACCGGGGGGCGCGCCGATAAACCGACAAGGCGCCGAAACCACACATGTCGGCAACGCCGAATAGATATAAAAATAAGCAATATGTCCTCCTTAGCGTGCGGAAATTCCGGCTTGCTTAGTTGAGTTTTCTCTTAGCGTGCGTTTTCCGCATTTTGTCGGCGGTACCCCGAATACAACCATGGGGAGTATGGGAACCACGCCGACTATATATCCATGCATAAATATTTCACAGCAGCTTTTGGATGACCCCTGCAAGGTCAAAGAGGCCTGTAGAGGCATGTGAATACTTTTCGCATAGATATATAGCATACTCTACGATCCGTTTTCTGAGTGTACCCATTGTACTTAGACAATAACAAACGTATGTACGTTTTCGTTAATCGAATACATAACCTGCGCGCGCGGACAACGACGAAGATTTTTCTGTTGTTGTTTGCGCTGATAGTGCAGCTTCCAGAGCGAACTTGTGGAGACGGATTCGAAACATGCGGAGAGGAATTCGAGGACTTGCGGAGAGACATTGATTATTTCGTCTACGCTGGTACTACCCCGTTTTACAGAATGGAACACGGGCGTGTCATGCTCGCGAGACGACGACAGATTTTGGGGTTCGTTTTTTTACTTACCAGTACTCTATAGAATGTCGTTGTTATAAGATCTTGTTATCTATCTTGTTATATCTTGTTTAGAGAAAAAAATGGCTTAAAATCGCCATTTTTGCCCCGAACTTAATTACATGGATTCATAACTTAATTACATGGATTCATAACTTAATTACATGGATGGTCGGAACTTAATTACATGGATTCATAACTTAATTACATATATTGACCTATGTAATTTAAAATGATATATTAAAAGCAAAATTTAAAAGGTGGTTAGGCAATGGCACAAAAGAAGCTTCTGGTTGAAAAACGAAATATCCTTAACGAAATCATATCGCGGGAATTTACCCTACAAGAGTTAAGGCTATTCAGTATTTACCTGGGTAAAATTAATGCAAGACAGCTATCGACACGGATAGTCAGATTGCCATTAAAAGATTTTTTTAGGATTATGGATTTACAGACGATCCGTGTCGAGTACCTAAAAGGGGTAACACATAACCTATTAACAAAAGTGATCAGTCTGCCAACACCAACGGGCGGTTATAATCAATTTCAGATATTTAAAAGGTGCCGGGTCGAAAAGGACGCCTATGGGAAATGGTATTTTGAGATTGACGCGCATGACGATGCCCTGCCATTATTGTTTGATTATAAGCGAGATTACTTCACTTATGAGTTATGGAATGTCCTTAATCTGGAGTCCGTTAATCAATTCCGCATGTATGAAGTCTTGAAACAATTCGAAAAACGCGGCGAGCGTGTTTTATCAGTCTCAGAACTCAAGTCGTTATTAGGCATTGAAGAAAAAGAATACCTACAGTGGAACAATTTTAGGTTGCGTGTACTAAACGCTTGCCAAAAGGCATTAAAAGAAAAGACAGATATATGCTTTACATACGAGCCATATTCGAGAAATGGCCGCGGCGGTAAAATTCAGGCGTTGCGCTTCGTGATAACGAAGAATCTTGATCATGTGGACAAGCTAAATCTTGAGAAATTTGTTGATACCGAAACGCTTCAAGACGCAAAGCAAACAGAAACCCCTCCGGAATTAGCATGCTTAGATTTTATCACAGAGTCAATTCCGGCTATAGACAGGCTATCAATTCTACAAGCCGCCCAAGGTGACGCAGCACTCGTTGAAAGCCTGTACGAGCTCGCAAAGCGCCAAGGCAACATTGAAAATTTAGTTGGTTGGTTAATTGCGATGTTGAAAAAGTCAATGGAAGGTGCAGTCAGCCCGAAAATTGAAGTAAAATCCCAGAAAAAGAGCCGTTTTAATAATTTTGAGGGTAGGGGCTATGATTACGACGAACTTGAAAGATTAGAACTGCAGCTGCTTAAAGATAGTATGGACTAAAAGAGCTTTGCAGCTCTTTTTTA
>JGI20166J26741_11684696_pt1 | contig 10963 bp, 8 predicted proteins | sample TergutCu122P5_FD_26741 | JGI IMG/M metagenome (IMG submission 26741) | reverse complement strand
TAGATTTTAACCTATTGAGTTTTATACAATTAAGTGCATTGGTCGGCCAATAAAAGTGATTGACTTTAAAAAATGCACGGTGAAAACATGAAATTAAAGTTCATCCAATAGCTGTTTACATCTTCTTCCTCATCTTTCATCACTTATATAGTTCCCTTTATCTTTCCTTCAATATTGTGTTTTAGAAGGCAGGTCCTGTGCAAGATATGACGAATCCAGTTAGCCTTCTTTCTGTTTATCATTTTTTGGGTATTTTCTCCCTGACTCATTGTAATTTCTCACACGATTGGTCAGGGAGGCTTGAAATCCCCCAATTGCAGAGAGTATGCTGTAACCCCTAGTAAAAATCTGGCCTTCAGTCCCAAAGTACTGAAATATCTAAAATATCCTGTTCACGTACAGTAAGATGGTGGGCCTCAAACTTTTTGTCCGTGACCCACAGTCATAAATCTCGTTGCCCTTACATCCCAGTTATTACCAGTACATACTCAGCACCCCATTATGTCGGTCATGAGTTTTGTTCATTTTGCAAGTTATGACCCATCAAGTGTCCCATGTTTGACCTGTACTCCTGGAATTGAGGATCTCTGTGATGAAGGTTACACAACATATGAACAGTAATGACTTTGCTTTGGAAACCAGTGTACCAAAATATGTAAGTTAAGTGGTATTCAGATACCATGTCACAAAATAACTAGTAGACCTCTTGAAAACATGCCAGGTTTTATCTGGAAATTACATTTTAAAAAGTCTCTAAGGAATAAATTCAGAGAGATTATTGCTCATTATAACATATCCACAGACACTCTCTTTTTTAAAATTTCTTTGGTTCATCTTGTGCTTTTACAGTTGTGGACAATGATGCTCTGGTTATGAGTGCACATTCATATGTACTGTAGAGTTAGAATTACTAGTATAATAAGAAATCCTAGCACCAAGAGTCAACAGTTTTGTTATTTCATCTCTTTTGGCTTGAATTATAAGTTTCAGTTTTGGTGTAGAGTTTTTAGAAGCTAGGATTTAGGGATTAAGTTCCTGCAACAACGAGAGGAAATATCCTTTGGAACAGCAGTTTATGTACTTTTTTTGAGCAAACATTTTTGTGTATACATGGCCATTAACCATGTGTTCAGAATTATATGATGTTAAGAGATAACAATGCAGTAGTGCCTTTGATGCCTTAGAAAATTAATTTCCACTCTTTTTTTTAAGTGTTGTACAATGAGGAGCATATTTTATAATGGTCTGAGCACAGCAGCTGTTATGGAAGTGTAGGAAACCTCCATCTGCTGAGAATTTAGAGCCTATTTTTTCACCCATTATTTCAGCTTACTGTGTTCTACAAGTATTGAAGGGGCAAAGTGCCAGCCACCAGCTTCTAGACAGGCCTGACGCTTTTGGAAAATAGTTTTCTACTCATGACGGAGCTTCTGTCTTGAAATAGTAGTCCGTTTTCTTCAGATTTTGTTTTTCAGTTCCCACAGAACTTGGGGATTGTTGGCATGAACTGTATTTGAGTGTCACCCACAAATAATCACCCTGATTCATATCTTGAGATCTAGGAGGCTGCTGTCCACAACTTACCTAGCGTTCACTGAACACCTCACGTAGTGCTGTTGCTGAGAATTTTTCTGTGGGCATTGGCATTGCCCTCTGTGAAGTAAATGTACACATCTCTTATTCCATTAATGCCCTGAAGAATGCTGTTGTAATATGTTACCTAACAAGCACAGGTCCTGTGACTTTGCATGCACTAGCTGCCCACCAGACTCTGACCTTAAGATCATGCATAGGAAATCATGAACTCTGTGGGAATTATCAGAAGACAAGTCTCTGTTGTTTGGACTGGTTACCGTCTTACATAATATGAACCATGCCTTAAAAAACAGATATTCATATTTTGTTGTTTTCCTATACCAAATACATAATTTAAAATTTTTAATTATGCATATTAGTATTTTATGTGGCATTATTGATGTGATACATTTTTTTTTCCAGAATTTGACAACACTTTTTCCATGAATTACATACGAACACTGTTGACCATCCTGACACAGTGTGCATCATGTGTAATAAGAGATTAAGTGCTCATTTCTCCTGCCCAGTTTCCAGCTGTGCCAAAGGAATAATAGTGTGCCCCATTGTGCCTCCACAAACCATGACCACATTTTCACACCCATGGGGACACAGGAATCTTACCAGTCTGTATATGTGACTTGCTGGGACAGTCATTAACTTTGGAAGGTGTAAAAATACATTGTTGTTTGGAGAATGGTGATTCTCTCATGTAATGCTAGGAAAGTGCAGAATTAATCTGTAGTTCTTAGATCGTAGATTGAGCTAGATAAAGAATAGAATAGACTAGAATAGGATACTTAAGGGTGGGCATGGTAGGGACCGATGCGCATTGACTGTGTTTGATGTTTTGTGCAGCCCTTTTGCTCACACATTCAGTAGCTACACACTTTGCACAGAATGCAATATCCTGCTGATGGAGGTACCACCAAAGTCACCTGGTTTCAGAAAATGTTCACCAAAATGCCTAAATCTTAATGTGGCCAGTATCTCACAGTCACAACGAACATGCGAAGCTATTCCAAATGCTTGTTTGCATATACCACAGCCAGGGGGTCTACCAGTCCCTGCTTAAATAGATACCCGTTAAGTGACAGTGACCTGTGAGCAGCTTCATTATTATTAGCTGGTACCAGTTCAAATGGAGTTCTCCATCTCTTCTAGCATGGGGTCTTTTAAGAAAGCCCTTAGCCTTCTGTTGTCCACGAGTGGTCTGCCAATGTTCCTTGTGTTCCTACTTGTTCAGTTCTTGATCACTTCCCTGGTATCCTTTGTAGATATGCCAAAGACAGGCTTAGGTCGTATGAGTGGATGTGAGCAGCCTTGCATTGTTTGAGCTATATATACTAAGGTATGTCTTATCTTTCTTTACAGCTCTGGTAAAGATGGGGCCCCAAAGGAATATTACACTTTAGAGTGTTTGTTATTCCTCTTGAAAAATGTCACTTTCACACATCCTGTGTACGTGCGCCAAGCTGCTGTAAGTATATGTCTTCATGAAGTTAACATGAAATTAAGATCAGAATTTTTTTTGCAAGTCTGTCACTTGTGAATGCAGGCTGAAAATATTCCTGTGGTGCGGCGACCAGACAGGAAAGATTTGCTGGCCTACTTGAATGGTGAAACCGCTGCATCGGCCAGCATTGATAAGTCAGCTCCCCTTGAGATTCCCACACAAGTAAAGAGGACAGCAGATGAAACTCTTGAGTCACTTGCCAAGAAGCCTCGTTTTGAAGAAATACAGGTGCAAAAAGTGAAAGAACAGCTTGCAGCTAGGCTTGATGCACCAAAGGAATCTTCTGTAACAGTTGACAATATCAAGTGAGTGAATACATGAAATTAAAATTTGTGTTTCTTGTATTAGACATTGTTTTGCATGTTATGAAGATGCAAAGGAGGTTTTGCTTCAGTACTGTGATATATTAAAAATTTTATTTTTATTAGCCTACTTCACTTTCATTAAAAAAAAGGTAGGCTTACGATTTCACAATTATGTCTCTCTCTGTGTATGTATGTGTGTGTGTGACTGCGCACGTATACATTTGTACTGAAATTATTTATGATAATAAATTTTCAAAAATATGCCAGCTTTGTTAATTATGTAGTAACACACCAGCTGCCTTTTAATGCATTATCAGTTGCATGTACAGGTATCATATATTTTGTTGCATATTGCACTGTCCGCACTACCTTCCTGTCACATTCATTACGTACAGTTCACATATTCAGTAAAATATTCTTGGGCTACCAGCTGCTTCAGGTGGTTGAATAGTGAATAAACCAACATTTTCGGGACCATCTCTGTCCCCAGAACATTGGTGTACTCGCCATTCAACCACCTGATGCAGCTGCTAACCAGAGAATATTTTATTGAATTTATTTATTTAATGCCTTCCATACCATTGTGTTAAAATTTAACTTACTTAGAGACCGTCAAACACAACAAATAATAGGGTGTTCGGAGAGCCGTTGTTTTCCTTACTCAGACAGTGGGAACCATTGGTGTCTTCTATGTATGGAGCTTAATCACATAGTAGCACATCAGTAACACCCCAAGAAGACGCCAGTGGTTCCCACTGTCTGAGTAAGGAAAACAACGGCTCTCTGAATAATGACTATTAGTGCAATAACCTAAGCGAAGTGATAGTGAAAGTGATATTAAATGACACGCCTTGCCATACGTTACATGCACAGTCTCCCCAAGTTGAATAACACCAAGACAGTGAGAAGTGACTTAACTTAATATTTTATTAGTTACATTTTACTTACCATTTTAATCCAAGAATTTTAACGCAGCAGTCATTTCACTAATAATGTAAAACCCAACGGGATCCCATTGCGTTCTGACATACCCTGTTATATGTTATATGCTATAGCTCTTAACGGACCTGATGATGGTCTAAGTTGACCGAAACATGTCGTCCTGTTGAATTTTATAGAGGACATCCTGTAATCTGTGACCTATTATTTGTTGTGTTTGACGGTATCTAAGTAAGTTAAGTTATTAAATTTAGTCACCGTGAAAACTTTAAATTATGTGGTTCACATCTTGTTTGTACATCATACTATAGTAACTTGATATGTGAAGCATTGATCAGAACTTCAGTCAGAATTTGGTTGTGTCTGTAGCTAATGAAGAACTAACTCTTGTCCCTTGTATAGTTCACCTAAATTATATAACTTTTCACACTGCCATTCAGAATTACCTAAATTTATAGTTTTCTTTATGGTAGTAATTTTTTAGTTAATTATTTGGATATATTAGGATGTTTTGTTAGACATTATGATCATTCCATCTGTTATGTGTAGCACGTTATGTAATGCCTGTAGTGTGTATCTTGCCGAACATATGTTTCCCCTTACATTTGTGTTACCTTTAACCTCTTCTGTAGGTAAATAGAAGATTCCAACTGGTGTATTGGAAAGGGTCAGTACATTACACTTCTGCTGTATTTGGGATCTGTGTAATCATAGTGTGCCTTTCTTCTGTAAAATTCTTTGACCTTTGATGGCACAGGACATTGTCCATGTTTCATGCATACAGCATAGACAAGACATGTCAACTTGGCTACATACAGGCTGCATGTGGCTTTTATGACTTCTCTTGGTGACTTGCAAAATATCTAAAAACAAACTGTGATTGTGGCCCAAAGATTACAGTTTGTAAATAGAAATATATATATATAATTGGATAAAAGTGTAAAATCAGTTATCCAGTTGCTGAGCAAAACTTTGTATTTTGTGTATTCTCACAGCAACAATATGTGGTTGAAATGATTGTCTGACAGGCACTGGCTGCATGATTACTTGGTTGTGAGAGGTGAGACAATTGCGCAGAGGTGTTGCAATTTGCGGTTAATTGAGGTGTAGATTCAGAAGCATTGGGATTTGTCTGTTAATACAGGAATAATTTTGTGTAAGAAACTTGTTTGCATTGTGACTGACTGAGCTTCTGCTATGACAGGTATTTAAAAGAGGGCCTTGTGGGAAAAATGAGTGAGAAACTCACTTGTAAAATCTACAATTATTGTATAAATGCCTGAAGCATGATTGTGTGGCAAGATATTAAAGACTGGAGTACATTGTAAAATAATTATGTCAGTTTGTAACATAATTTGTTTCTGATTATATCATAAACATTTTGAAACTTATCTTTACAATGTTGACAGTGATTATGAAGATTTGCCATGTTACACTGCAATGCCTTGTTTATTCTGTCTGTAAATTAAACAAGATGTTATGTAAATGAGTTAAATGTGAAACTATAAAGAAGAGAGAATATAATAACATCCTAATGTGACAGTGTGAAAGCTTGTCACATAAACCTTTGGCGATAAGAAATGCAAATAAAAAATGAAGATTTTAGTATGTTTTGACATGTGCAAGTCATTTAGCCTTTATTGACCAAATGAGATGCATGTGTCTCATTAAATGTAACTCTTAATGGACACAGGCAAATGCTGTCCCACACAGGTGCTGGCATGGGCATGTGAAAACAAAAATAACCCCAGCCCTCAGCAGCTACATTGGGATTTAAATGTTCAACAATAAAGGTTAATTGGCATTGAATCAAATCTACAGTGTCCACAGTCTCCCTTTGTACCTGATATGCTCTGACATGCTCAGTCTGGTAGGAGAATTTCTTTTGGGATATGGGTGGGGTTCATCAAATCATATATAGTTTTAGCTATATTCTTTTATTAATTATTTATTCATTTATTCTTGGGGTAAGAGGCCTGCTGTTGTCCAGTTAAACAACTAAGATCATATTCTAGTAAAATAACACAGTCACTTCACTGGCACTACCTGACTCATACTGCTGTCTTACTAGACTGCCAGCGTCAGTCTTTCAATTCCTTTGTCTGCCGCTAACAGTCTTCCCTCTTAAAAGCTCTCTGTAACCAACGGTTCTCCGAAATAAAGTTGACAATGAAATTTAAAATGGATAGTCCCAAACTGCCTGCAGCTGACACCAGCAGTTGCTCTCTCTCTCTCTCTCTCTTATGTACCCACAATGTTCGGGTACTGTGGTTTGATTGCTGTGGAGAAAATATTGGTTTCTTGACAACCGAATTTGTAAATTGATTTCAAGCTTTTAAGCACTGGGATGTGAAATTTGCTGTGTTCACTGAAACATATAATGTTGATATTGATAAAGCAGACAGTGATAAAACAGATGGAGCAGATAGCATTGTAGCATTGTTCAGTTCTGAAAGAACAAGTTATTGGATGCTGGGTGTCAAGATCTTATGCCTGCTCACCTGCATGTTGATTCGTTCAGTTTGCTTTCCAAATGTGTGTGGTGTTTAGTGGCACATATTTTTTGTGAACAATAGTTGTCAGTCTTGAAATAAAATGAGCATCAACAGATCGCTATTGAAAGATACACATTTGTTATCAGTAATTAAAATGGCTTCAACACAGAGTTTTAAACCTGCTAAGTGCAAATAAAAGCTGGCGATTACAGGAAAATCTTTTGATGAGAGTTGAGACACTGCAGTAGTACCTAATTATACAACATAATTTAGACCTCTTTTTTTAATTGAGATTTTGATCAAACAGTGTATTATTTTATTTATGACATTAAGTTTATGTAGTATTATACCTTTCTATGTATTCATATTTTAAAAATTTTTTGACTCAACAGCAAATCTTAGCTGTTTGTGGCCCATGTGCTCTAAGTTTTACACATCTTGTATAGACTGTCTTACGTAAAATTATGCTGTGATAGTGGCATATTTGTTTGTTGTAGAAACCATCCACTCCTCAAACCATTTCTAATGGCAGTAATAGAACCTTGGTGGTGGTGACGATGTGACAGGTGGAGGAAATGTTCATCAAATAATTCTCAGGCAAACTGTACATAAGTAATTAAGTTCATCGTATAAAGATGATTGTGGTGGTGGTGGTGGTGGTGGTTGTGATGATGATCTTGGTGATCTGTAAGCAACAAAGATTGGTTTAAGTAGCAGCTGATCATATGACCCAGGAGCGAAATAACAACATGTTATTGTTAGTTTCACATTATATTCTTTTAAGGGTAGTTGTAGTTCGCAAATCAGGTAAAAAGTCCTAGACTGAAGTTAATGGACCTCTTCCCACATGTACAGCCCATACATGTTTGCATGTTCATTACCAGACCAGTAAGAACAAGCTGGAACACTTGCATTCCCTACCATTCTCCATATGCTGTCCTTGCACTTTGACATTTTGAGTCTTGTATTTCAAGCATTTACATGTCACAAAGCTCATAAATTTGTTATACTTTTACTTTGATCTCTGTCACTATTATAGTTATTGTGGTTTATAAGTGATATGTGCAGTAATGGTATCGGTATCTTAGATCATAAAGAGTCAAGTGATAGTGTTGTTGGTGAATATGAATTGGAGAAGATGTTGAAGGAAGTGGTTACTTTGTGATACTGTCTGGAGGGTGTGAGGAAAACCATAGAATGTTTCAGTGAGAATGCCCTGTGTCCTGACTGTTATTCAAACTGGGTATCTCCCAAATGTAAGTTGGAAGCATTACAGTTGTTTCAGCAGTTTCTGTTATTACTGAAGTTAATACCTTCTATAATTTCTATGATTACTGTATTTTGGTCATTGGTAGTATGTCACACCTCACAAATTTATGCATCTGCAATGTTGCTGTTTCTGATTGTACAGAATTAAATACCAAGATTTGAGGTAGCCTCCAGTGGCAAAATATTCATATCCAGTTTTGTCAAAATCTGTGAAATTATTCTGCAACCAAAACATACGGATTGGCTTTATTCATGCACATGCATTCATACTTGTTTTATGAGCAGGCTTCAGTAAAATTCAGAATAAAATGCAACGTGTTTTTTCCCAATGATAAACTTTGTAATCATAGAACCATACATCGTTGTCTTTACTGACAGCTGCAGGTGGTCTCATGCAAGGTCCTGCATGAAGGCTTACTTATATTTCCTATATTTTTGTCTTGATTCTGTCTCTGTAACTTTTCATGTAAGAAGGCTTATCTGTTCCTTACAAGCAAGCATTTTACTCTTATTTTTGTCCAATTAGATCCCTGTCAGAAGCAATGTCCGTGGAAAAAATTGCTGCTATCAAAGCTAAGCGTCTGGCAAAGAAGAGGACCACTATAAAAGGAAATGATGATATAGGTTTAGGTTCAGATCTTCGTGTGATGTTAGATTTTGATGTTGATGTAACGAAAGACATAATCTCCAGAGAACGGCAATGGAGAACACGTACAACTATTCTTCAGAGCGCTGGAAAGGTACCTGATAAATCTTTATATTTTATTGCGACATGTTGCTAACAACAGAACTGTATTTTCTGTCTGCATAAGCACAAATAATGCTGAACATTGCTTAATAAGCATATTGTCTGCAGTTCTAATGTTTTAAATTGGTGTTTAACCCATTTGATATGGATTTTATTTTTAAGTTAAAATGTTATCGTTCCTTAAAATCTCATGGTCACACTAGTGCTGATAGTAGGCTATTTGCTACTGATCTTTGGTTCAAATGTAGCACACTTGATGATAAAATGGTGATAAATTTTAATTGAAATGAACTCCTTGTTGTCAGGCACTGTAGAATAATTTTGAGGACCTTAAGAGCTTATTCCAAAGACTAAATAATTTAGCTGTTTTGAGAGTATTCAAAATAAGTGTAAATAATTGTAAATTGGGACACATGTATGATAGTTATATCAAAACTTTATGTACAGGTAAATAGATTATGTCTTAAAAATTTAGTTTGTATTTGACCATTCTATTTTAAAAAATGTGATGAATGAAATTTTTTAACACTGCACATGAAAAATTCAAAGTAGTTTAAAAACCATGCCGTCTGCTATCTCTCTGAATTTACAGTATAATTCACTGAAGGTTACTGTGTACAGAATCTGTGCTTAAGTAATAAGATCTGTACAGATATAAAATAGAACAGCGGCAGTACTATTGACATCTGTGGATTTCGAAAACAATGCAGTACTGAAGCAGGCTTTGTGAGTAATGCTTTGAACTCCTTGCATGTCTCCTGAAGGAGTTGTGAGGTAAGCACTGGTTGAATGTTCAGTGTTTATTCATTACAGGCAGTAGAGAAATTGCTAATTCATATTTAACTAACAGAAAACATGAACTTTTTTATGTTCTCCAGATATTTGCAAAGAACATTTTTGCCATCCTGCAGTCAATCAAAGCTCGAGAAGAGGGGAGGCACAGACCCCCCCAGCCTACTCCTGTTGTTACTCCACGAGCAACACCTATCAGATCTATACCACAGCCTGCTGTATATAACAGATATGATCAGGAGAGGTTCATTCGACAGAAAGAAGGTTGGACTTAACATATGTTACATTTCTGCAAGTAAACTGCTGCATAAGCAGCACTGAACATGACTAAGAAGCCTTGGTGGCTCTGGTTGAAGAATACAATAGATATTTTATCACAGTGTGGTTGGAATGGCTCTTTGCTTTGTATTTGAATACTGGTACGAAAAACTAATTTGAAGCATTTAATTTAATGAATATGTGTTGCAAAGTTGATATATTGTATTTCAAACAAACAGAGAAGTAAGGGGAAAGAGTAATTTGTAAAGGGAGTGTCAGTTGCGTCATTTCAGAAGGAATAGTGATTTTATGTTATGCGTACTAACAACCTACAGATACAAGAAAGAGTGTCAAAGTAGGAAGTTCAGAATTGGTAATAATTAATGGTGATGGGTTACAAGATGGTAATGTTGGCTAAATGTAGTGGTGACAATGCTAGTGAAGCAGTGGGATTGACAGTGGTATTTGAGATAAGTTCTGTACCAAGTATGATTTAGGTTTTGTATGCACAGTATGTATGGATCTTGATGCTAGACTGGAGATTTATGTGGGTTCTGGGTGGGGTTGTCAGAACCTACGATACAGGCTGTTCTCTTCAATGAAGCTCTTGAGCTTATTAACACCGTGATGGAAGATCATGGTGAAATGGGAATCTGGTTGGAAGTTACATACTGGATACATTTGATTTTATTCTCAAAGAACAAAAGATTTATTTTGTAGCAAAGATTGTATAGAAGCCATAACACATTGTTATATACGAGGGATCTTCAAAAAGTTCCCGCACTTATTTTTTTAAAACTCTATTTATTAAGAACTTCAAAAGCAAATTACGTCACTTTTCTATATAGTCACCCTGCTTTTCGATGCATTTTTAACAGCGTCCTACCAACTTTTTAATGCCATCAGCAAAAAATGTTTTTGGTGCACCGCTGCTTTCACATCATCATCACATGAAAATCGTCTTCTCCTTAAAGCTTCTTTGAGCGGTCCGAAAAGGTGGAAATCAGCTGGTGCTAAATCCGGACTGTAAGCTGGGTGTTCCATAGCCTCCCACTTCAATTGTTTG
>JGI20166J26741_11684585_pt1 | contig 10963 bp, 7 predicted proteins | sample TergutCu122P5_FD_26741 | JGI IMG/M metagenome (IMG submission 26741) | reverse complement strand
TGGCAACGGGTTGTACACAATGCCGGTGACTACACTGAAGGACAGTAAAACTTCGAAACATGTATCTATTTTGTATCAGTTGTAAATAAATAGTTGCCACCATCAAAGTTCCAACCCTCGTACTACCCTACAAGGATAAGATTCGTTGTAAATTCAACCGCATGTCTGCCCATCTGTTACAGAAATGGTAAATCTCAAAAAACAGCTAGCATTTGTGCAAGCCCTCCTCCAACCGGCCCATCTTGATTCACCATCCCTTGTGCGCTGTGGTAAACACGAACATCAACTGTCCCGTATTATTATTATTATTATTATTATTATTATTATTGTCGTCGTCGTCGTCGTCGTCGTTGTTGGCCGGGATAGCTCAGTCTGTATAGCGACGCGCTACGGGCTGGACGATCCGAAAATCGAATCCCGGTTGGGGCGAGATTTTCCACACCCGTCCAGACCGGCCCTGGGGCCCACTCGGCCTCCTACACAATGGGTACCAGGTCTTTGCCGGACTTTTACAAGCAGGTCCTACAGATTCTTTCACTGTCATCGGTCTTGTACAGAAGTGGAAACTTATCAATTCAATATACGTATGTGAACCACAAGGGGTAGGTTGTAATTACAGTAAAAGCTGCACGATAAAGCCCTGACAGCATCAATTAATCAAGCATTTAATTATCAGCAAGCTTGCAGAAAACAATAAAGGCATCAGTAACTGGTTCGAAATAACAAATGCATCAAGCTAGGAAACGGCAATAAAAGTTTGCGAACTATGGCAAATTACAGCGACCTGCCCTTCAGCAGTTACATGTACAGTGCAAAGAATGTACGAAATGATAACAAATGACTTTGATGGTATCCGTCAGTTAGTGTGTTTCATCTCCGGCACTCGTAAAAGATGCGTTAAATGTGGAACTGGGAAAATCTTAGTTTTGCATCAAACACAACACATTAACATGCCATAAGTCACAGTTCTTAGCCAGACATGTTTCGAATAATTTGATGACAGCTATTAATTAACAGCCTCTATCAGATGACAGTCGGCACCAAACACGTAGCTCAAGCTTCAGCTCAAGTATTTTTTTTTCGGAAATTACGAAACCCTGGACAATGAACAAACTTGTTCGAAGCATGTCGGGCTAGGATATGTATCATGCGACTAATCAACGTGTGGCATATGACTGAAAATATAAAAGTACAATGGTACGACACTCGAGCTCAAAGTGGTAAAGGGAGTTTACACTATAAATATCAGGACAAGTCATTTGCAGGTAGTATCGATCCCATATAAGCAATATTTTACAAGAACGTCTTACCAAATACTAGCTGTTGTTAACCGGCTCTTCACACAAAGGTATGGGGCATAAAATATTAACGTTAGAGTACGACTTACATTTCAATAATTTTTACGTAACAGATGTTTACAGAAATCGATGGAAAAATAACTAGTCTGTGAAACTTGTTATTTACTATGAAACTGTGCAATAAATAAACATTTATACCAACGAAGTATGTAAAACAGCAATAATTACACATTTACATACCCGTTATATTGTCTACAGTTCATCACGCGAGTTTCTACGGACAAATTCACCCACTTATTTCCACTCCGCATTACCGGGTCCATTACTGCCCAGTAAACCATTCCTGTTATTGACTTAGTGTCAGTGAAGACTGGGCGAACAACGTTCGTATCAACACAGTTCTAAGGGGCAACAAACAAATTTCAAACTTACCATACATTTGTACCAAATAGCCCTTCTCTATTCCCTCAGATTCGTAATTATCTAACAACATAAGCAATCGACTACGTTCCTTTATAAGCACATCCTAGACTCAAAGAAAGATCAGGCCTGAAACGTACAATCAAATTCCAAAGGTTGCATTCGTACAGATCAATAAAACTGTCATATCGCTCGGTCTTACTTCAGTTAAGTTTTCTTCCATTGTAGGTGATACAACGGATTTCACCACTGATTCCAAGCCATTAATGTCAGTAATGAGTAGACGGAATTCTAGACGTGTTACAAGTATCAGTTAGGGTAAGAAACGGGGGGAAAAAAGAAACAAAGAAGCTCAAATCACCTTCTACCGCCACTCTCCAACTGACTTTTATCACATATTAGGCAGCAAGAAAACAGGCTGACAGTGCTTCGCATAACTACAACCACCACAAGACAAGGGCGATTACAAATTTGTCATCATAACATACAACATGGCCGAGCCATAATGCTCCATACGTGCATCTGGAATATATCCGGTTCGAATACTGACCCACAATTATTGTAACGCAGGCATGTCAATGGGTTCTAAACATACAATCGGCACCGCAGGCTACGGTTCGTGCTGAGAACGACAGGGCATTGGTCCTCGGAATACAGGTTCCAGGATCAAAAACTTTAGGACCACTGTTCCACTGAATTTACAATAAAAAGCTCTGGTTACAAATGTTAAAGTGATATGCCGATTCCACATTAAACTCACAACAAAGACAAAATACGACCAAAACAGAACAGAAATACAAATTTCTGGGGAACAGACAATATGAATAAGTAAATACATCATGTGGCCTTTCGAGGAAAATGAACACACGAAGATGAGGACTTATTCATGACAAGTGGCTGGTTTTCTACTTCTCGTGTCACGATTATCAAAAGGAATACAAAGAAAACAAGAGGCGCTTTTGGGTCAGGACAACGCCGAATAAACGAAAAATACATGGCGGTGATGAACTACTGATCGATTTGCGGAATGACGATACTGGATTAGTGGGGAACTATGATCGATTTAAAAATATATAGGATATCAAGTCAAGATTTCGAGAATTGACTCGTCTAGTTCGTTCTGAAGTTAACAAAAAATACAAACTGTAGAATACTATCATTTGGACGAAACGCTTGGCGATAACAATGAGATTTCTTGCAAATGTGGATACATATCAAGCACTGTGTACCTGTACGAAGTTCCAACGCGGTCAGTATTGTTAATACTAACGCAACGGTGTGCTGACGAACGTTACAGATGCTTCTTTGAAGGAATGTAATCTCATTTAAGGCAAATGGAAGAGCTTAGTAATATCAGCAAATTTTTGCAATGCTTATAATACTTGATACACTTATTCCAGTAAGAAAGATTACAAAACAAAATGATATTACAAAATAATTATAAAAATATATGAAGTAAAAGTTTCTCCTAAACTGGGAAAAATTTGTTGAGTTGAAATTGAATTTTCTGGCAATTTGATGCAATGTGGATTTGAATATAAAGAATGAAGAAGCTTGTGGAAAACTGTGCATGTTCTTCTTGTGCTTGCGTTTTTCTTGGCAGTTCGTCAAATTTACCCATTTCAGCTGCGCATAAAACTATTAAACAAAGAAGCGCAATGAGCACAGCGAATATGAAGGTTCCGTAGTTTCGGGCCACCGTGTCGAAGAACACTTCGAAGTAATCCGGCTTGTTTTCCGCGCATTCCTAGAATATTTGTTCCATTCACATAATTATTTGATAAACTTTTGAATTTCTTCCTCATTAGCAGTCTTCGGCGACTTGGTTATCGTTTCTTCTCTTCCATGTTTGTACGATTACTTCTGTTGCATTCGACTGTTGTTGGATGTTCTAAGGGTTCTTCTCAGAGCTCCCAACTTCATTACTCTCACTGTCCAATGTTTCGTTTATTTCGTTCCCATCAATTTGACTTCCTACACTGTACTCTAGCACGACATTGTACGATTGTTCTTCAGTTTCAATGTAGTTCAATATTTCCTTTGTGTTGCTACTTTGTTTACCTCATCAATCCTCGTCACTGGTATCCAATGGGGTATCACTTCCTCGAAGGAATTCAATTAATTTAGGTAGTTGAAACAGTAATATCAGCACTTACACAAAGAAAATTCTAATGATTAAACATTTCATGATTTAATTTAAGGGTAAGCTACTACATTTATTTTCAAGAACACGTTTCATTTTAGAGCCCCCACAATAGAATAAGGGTACAAATATTAGTGATGCCCTCGACTGGAGCCAGAATTTTCCACTTTGCGCAGGAGCTATGGACGCTAAACACGTCGTTAACTGAAGTACCCACCTAAGGTGGCAGTAGATTGTAATTATAATTAATATCAATAAATTATAAATTCATAATTACGCTAGACACAATACACAAATGTTTTACACCGCCCAGGACGCATAAGTAACGGGGACGCATTTAGAAACACTGCTTATCACCATTGAATGGTGATTTTTTTGGTTACATATCGAATGCCACAGGACAACCGATTATCTATTTATAGTGTGTAGCAGCGTGGGGGACTGCCCTTCTTAAATACACGCAGCAATGTTAAGTGGGTAGTCTCAAATGAACGTTGAGCAGAGAACATTCAGTAAATTCCCCGAATTTTATGGAACCCGAAATCATGCTGATAGCAGAAACCTACTAGTCCCTATCCTGAGCCACATAAATTCGGTAAAAGCCTACACCCATTTCCCTTCTTTCTCATGCTTGTTACATGTCCGGCCAATAAGCATTTCACTGTTTAGAATATAATGTCTATTTCTTTAATGCTTTATTACACAACCACTACCTTCTGACAGTCACATATGATAAAGTGGCTCATACCACGTCACATTTGAGGGGTTCAAAGCCTCACAAATATGACAAAAATTTGTCGTTCCAAGCAACATTTCATGCAGCGCCGTAATTCTGTGTCTCCTCCAGATTTAATTACAGACCTAAACTCTCAACCCTTTATTTCTCGAAACAAGGAAAGTGTCTCACATCATGTCACCTTTGAGGGGTCCATTGCTTACTGTCTCAAGTTCACTCGTATGTTAGCCCACTGATTAAATAGCCCAGGATGAAATAACATTTCATGTAGTTTCTCTTCTTCTAACAACTGAGACACATTTGTGAACTCTCTCCTTACCTGACGCCAGGTTGGAGTTGTCACACGAATCAGCAGGGAACAAGGTTATTTGTTCCGGGGCATCGCGCAGTAATATCACAATTTTAATAGTCCAGTAGATAACTTTCAGAAGCTAAGGACCTTTTCTACATGGATTTATTGCTACCGTCTTGCGACAACTCATCTGACCAATTACAACAATTTTCGGAGTCTATGTTAACATTTATCATTTCAGTGTTTACCTGAATGCAATCGAGATTTGTTGACATAACATTTTCAATAATAGCAAGGAACTCCAGTTGTGCGAGACAGGAGGCTCGGTCGTCAGGCAATAGACCCATCGACAGACGCAGTTTCAGAATCCCAGTATAGCGAGGAATAAACATATGTTACTGATATCTTGCGTTCGGGCTAGATCCAATGGTTAACCTCTATCTTTTTTCGTGAGGGTAACACACAGTCGAAAGCTGAGAGAATGGCTGTGGCCTGCTTGACTGTGCTATGCCGACACAGCAGTCTACATCGCAGGGGGTATACACCGTATGCGCCCCTCTCCATGAGCCTTCCTTGTTTGTCTGATCGAAAGATGGCTTTCTTACCAGTCTGTCCATCTGGCTGCCAAGTAATACCAACTTGGTACCCCTGTGTTACGCATTACTTACACACTACACCCCCCGACATATAGCCGCAGTCATTTTCGTGATCCGTATACCGTATGTCCCCCTTATGTTAAAGACGCATTTTTATCTTTATTTCAGTTGTTCTACCGGATGTTGCGGTTGTGAATTTAGAAATCCTGCTTCCAGTTCTGGAGATCATGCATTCGATTCTCGGTCTAGCTGCAGTTCTCCTCAGAGTTTCCACATTTTGTATCCCTTCCGCCAATCCTTCCCATACCTTGGACTACATAATTCCGCTTCCTTCCACTTTATTTTCCAATTAATCATTCACAACCACCGTCACATTCGTAGTCTATAACCCGTCCCGGATTGCTGAGAAAGTGTCATTATATAAGTTAACATCCGGTATTTCCAACTCACACGAGGCGGTACTATGAAGTGTTCAAAATTCAAAATATATATGCATTTTATTTTGAGTTTTAAATATCAAGTATCGAATGCCTGAAGTTGGTCAGTACCACCGAAACTTGTCGAATGTGTTGGCGGGACTAATAAAATTTGTTTTGGTTGACGGCAATTCGTATGGCAGTTTTTAATATAATATACCACAACGGGATTAATTCTACACACAAAAGACTGTCGTGGTTTTCCCGTTTCTAAAGCAGGATACCACGACAGAACCGTGAAATTCACCAACTCCATTCCTTCCATATTCACATACACCACCAATCTCTCCATGTCACTCTACACTATACAAGCTCTTGCCCATAAACCGCCCTCAAGTAACCTAAGAAGAATCTGCACATATCTGAAAATGACGAGGACGCTATTCCTCGCGGCCGAAAGTATAGGGTTGAATTAAGTCACCAGGATAGGATCTTTTGTGCAACCTGCGGTTGTCTTACCCATCATGATTCTTTCAAGACTCTTGTTCTTAACCTGGGAGCGACCACCTGACGACGTGTATTTGAATTCCAGGGAGTGCAGTGAAACAATGTGGAACAAGATCAGTTCCGCTTAAATAAACTAAATGGATTACATATTTGACGCAATGAGTGACTCCCAACATAACGGCTTTTCTCTCACTTCTGACACCTCATTAACTATAATTCTCTTCACTCGTATCTTTATTCCCTACACATATTTGATCGCATCCTCGGTGTCTTCACTATTCAACATTTATTTATGTAAAAATTCCATACTTTTACATTTTGTGTGTTTTAGTGCAACTTCCTTCCTCCATTTTGTAAATTAAATGTAATGTATTCGGCGTAAAAGTAGTTTCTTGAGTTTGTTTCACAAACAAATACAAATTACCTTAAAGGTATGCAAATACCTTCTTGGGGAGAGAAGTAGCATGGAAATGTTGGAAGCTCAGAAGACAGTGCGAAGTGATAGAGGGCGACATCTCCTACATCAGGAGTGAGTGTAGGGCGGAATTGATAATGAAGCCAAGTTGCTCATCGGTCTCGCAGCTTAATTTACTATGCAATATAAAAATCACAGAAACAACACGTCTTGTACTTTCGTCGGCTATGTAATTTTGTGTACCACAGCTGCAAGATTTGTGCTACGTACCGTTGAATGGGTTACGTACGGATTATTCTGTATGGACAGTTGGAAGAATTGGCCGCACACTTGTTGTAGGCAGACATGATTTCAAGGAAACTCTCGGCATAAATGGAAACTGGTCATTCAACAGGCTCAAGGCAGTATGCAAGGGCGGGATGATGTGAATACGGTAAGGGACCATATGATTCCACGCAACACGGGCGAACTTAGTGACCAGCTGAACGACTATCAAATTCTGAAGAGCACTGTATCATGACCTTGGTTACCTCATTAGCGCGATGGAAAGATGCTGAAAAACAATTCTGTTCCATTAATTATCACTGAAATACAAGTGTTTCCCCTCACCCACAGCGACGTCGTCCGGGTGTTACGCAAATGATGGTCAATGACTACTTGAAAATGCCCAAGAAGACACCTCGGAATACAAGCTCCGTCAGGACCAGTCTAACCGAAATATCCCTCGTAGCATTAAACTTCATACATACTTCATATTACTCTACAGCAACGGTGTAGCCTGATCACAAGAAGCCAGCCGAGTCCCATACGTTAAATGTTACATGTTGCCTGGCAGAATGCTGACGGAAACGCTTCTTGGAGAATACACAGTCTGTTCATTAATATTATTCTGATAGAGGCAATACAAATGCCAACCGTTCGAAAATCGTTCCTGATGCCCACTCAATGTCAGCTTCGTGAATAATGTGAAGTTCGAGTACTTTACGAAGCGCAAAAAGCATGCACTTCACACTCCGAGTTGCATCACAACAAACATTCACATAAGTACATTTAGCGGTCATTATTACTAAAACAACGCAAAACGTGTAACATAAAATGTTTAGTATGCATTATATCTTTAATCACAACAGTTTTCAATCTAATGTACATTCTCTTAAGATAGCGTATCAAAACGTTCGCATTATTAGGTGTTCCTTGCCAAGTAAAAAAATTTGGAGCCACTCCCGTCTGTCTGTGACGTGTTATCAGCGATTACACCGTTTGTCCGATCTACATGAAATTCGATATAGCAATTCCTCGCAAAAAGTTGTGAAGCAAGCGAGAGTTTTGTGAGAATCGCCTGAACAACTTCAGGACTTCGCTTAAGGACGCACTTGAATTTCCACCCGTATTTCCCACGCTCCTTGACCGATCTCAGTGAAATTCAGTATAGATCTCTGCACAGCGCCCTTTAACAATTGTGAAATTTGCGATACTTTACCGTACTTTCTAAATTTTTCGTCCAATTTGAATACAATTCAGTATAGATGTCCACAAAAATGTACTGAGTGATTCCGAGTTTTGTAAAGCCCGGTGTAGTGATGGCCATACTTTGCCTAAGGGTGTAAATGAACTGATCTTCGTACTTCACGCATTACTGGCCGATTTGGGTGAAATTCGGTTTAAGCGATCTGCACATCACTTTATTGAGCATTTGCGAATTTCGTGAAAACAAGCAAGCAAGGGAAAATCGTACTTTTCTTATGGGCCTAAATAAAATTACTTTTACGCATGTATCTTATTTTTAAAGTAAAGAACGCCGTGTTAACACCTGTGTACTGCGTCACGAAGTGCACCATTTGCATTCTGTTCAACCAAGTACTACGTGCTCACAACCATATGTTTCACTTTCAGAGGTCACACGCTTGAAGTACGTCTTCAGACTTTACATATAATTATGTCGGAATGTGAGTCACTATACAGCAATAAACTCTTATATTCTTAAAGCCCCCGTATTTAATTATTTAGCCTTCATCTATCGTTTTAAATTACCATAAAATGTACGAATTTTTAAGAGTTCATCCGTGTCTTAGTCCAATCTTACGTCACATTATGCAGCACAGTTGCATAATTTTATTGTTGTTATTGTTACCTTCCACATAACCACATATAACATAACGTGAACTAACTTCACACTCGTATTCTTGTTGCTACCTTACGAAATGCCTCCAAACTTGCTGTCAAGGCATTCTATCGCTTATATGAACTGTATATCTCAGACGTTTGAATTTAAGAGAATGATCTCCGTGAATGATGAAAATAAGTGATGCAGCAGCTGCACCATCACAAAACCTCGAATACTATCCTACACAAACCGCACGTAATCACCAGCCCATCGCAGCCTCCATCTCGATGTGAATTCTGTCGAAAACGTAGTTGGATTCAACTTGCGATTCAGTCAAGAAGGTTGAGCACTGTGTCGGCGCTGATACATTTTAATGAACTTCGAAGCCTGCATTTCATTAACATCAAAGTCGAATATCAGGCTTTGCCTGTATAAGCACTATACGGTCTCAAAAATAAGAAAACTTTTTTTTTCGTGACTCAACAGCCCCAGTGGGCCAGGACCTCCTCATTATCGAGGCTTCACAATGACACTCAGACACACCACACTCGTTAGGAGTCCTCTGGACGAGTGATGGACCCGACGCAAAAACCTCTACCTGACAACACACAACACGACAGACATCCATGTCGCCGGCGGGATTCGAAACTGCAGTCCCAACAAGCGAGCGGCCGCAGACCCACGCCCTAGACGGAGCGTCCACTGACATCGGCAAAAAGAACAGACACATATAAATTACTCAGGTAGAAAGAAGCTTCTGTTACTTATTATCAATATTTACGAGTATACGTTCGTAAGTCAACAATTACGAACATTGCGAAAATGCAAAAATTAACGTATGTAAAATCAGTTAGCAGTAATTTGTTATATCTTCCGTGTAATTGTTATGCATAAATAAGTTTACTACCAACAAACTTACAAGTGCAGTTTGTTGGAAATAAACATGTTCAGCGAGTAGTAAGTTTTTCACAAAAATTAGTATAACAAAGTAACAAATATGTTTGTCAAAGAACTTATGCAACAGAAAATACGCATCATAAAATCTGCTCGGAACTACTTTTCTTCTTCCCAGAACGCACCGACAAACCACAGTTCACAAATCACGTCTTAGTAGCATTCATTTCTTCTCAAACAGCTGCCTTTCGAGGTATTAGCGTCCAAGGTTTACAAAAGCCAAAACTGAATTTTAACCTTCAATCTGTAAGAGGAAAATTGATACATCATATCGTTTTGTCAGACTATTTATTGTACCCCTCCGGTAGAAAAAGCAGAAGCGAAAGCATTCCAACAGCTGATACTGTCGCACAGTAACTAGTCTTTCAGGTCTTTTGCACATCAGAGCAACCAAGCACCTTGAAACGATACTGCAGTATTCCTGTAGCTGTACTAAACCATCCACTCCGATATTTGTCGTCTGTCCATGGACACATGTTACGTAATATACTTGGCTGTGTGCGTGTTTGGTAAAATGACAGCCTTCAAACCACGCAGAAATCATGGTTTATTTTGGGGCACTACTCATGATGAAGCCGACCTTGAATACAACGCGAAATGAAGGGTCTAGATAATGCAAGGGTATGCAACGTCACACTTCATTGTGGGTCACAAAACAATTTCAGAATGCATCTATCTTACTTGGAGAGATACAGCATGCAGGTGAGGGCGTCGGTGGCTCAAAATACGGCACTTCGAAGAACTCTTGTGAATACACTGACATACCTCCCGTTTTCCGTCTCAAAACACGGAAGTCTTAGTTCCCCAGACGTTAACACTGGAAGCTACTTAGGACACTACGGCGATACGATTGGCTTACGATACGATTAGTCTTAAGTTGTAACATCCCCGTTGTGTACATAATATGATGTAAGGGTAGGAGTAGTCGAGCACAACTAAATATCGTAGTGTAGTATTTATTGGAAACATTTAGTCTGTAATTTCGTAATATCGTAGTGTAGTATTTATTGGAAACATGTAGTCTGTAATATCGTAATATCGTAGTGTAATATTTATTGGAAACATGTAGTCTGTAATATCGT
>JGI20166J26741_11684362_pt1 | contig 10964 bp, 9 predicted proteins | sample TergutCu122P5_FD_26741 | JGI IMG/M metagenome (IMG submission 26741) | reverse complement strand
AGAATCCACTCGCCGCATGGATTCCGCGACTACGCGCGGAATGACAAGCTGGTGCCGCCCGGCATACAAATAATTACCTTTTGAAATAGAAATGGAATTACTCTTCCGCGCCGAATGTCCACAGCCGGTGGGCGTCGAGTTGCAGGCGGTAGAACTGCTCCAGGGCGTCGAGTTGGCTGGCGCGGCTGGCGAGTCGCGCTTCGTGGGCGAGGCGCAGGGCGGTCAGCCAGTCGTTGAGGCTGCCTTCGCCCAGTTGGTAGGCGCGAAAGGCCATGTGGGCCGCCTGTTCTTGTTGCGTTGCCGCCGACTCGCTGGCTTGCCAGGCGGCATGCGCCGAGCGGGCGGTGTGCACGGCGTTGGCGGTGGAAAGGGCGATCTGCCGGGCCACGGCCGCTTCGCGGTAGCGGGCGGCGTCGGCGGCGGCTTGCGCGCCCTGCTCGGCGGCCTGGCGCGCGCCGCCGGCCAGGGGAATGCGGATGAAGGCGCCGACTATTTTTTCTTCGCCGCCGCGCTCGTTGGCGAAGGCCAGCCCGACGCTGGGATCGGGGGTGCGCTCCTGACGTTGGCGCGTGGCGGCCAGTTCGGCCAGCCGGGTTTGCTGGCGGGCGAGCAGGAGTTCATGGCTGTGTTCGGCGACCGCGCTTAGCCATTCCTCGTCGCTGCCGGTCGGCAGCGGCGGTTCGCCGATGGTCGTCGGCTCGATGAGCGCCAGGGCCGGGTAGCGGCGGCGCAGTGTTTCACGGGCGGCCTGCTGCCGGGCGACGGCCTGGATGGCTTGCGCCTGGGCCTGGGCCAGCGCGGCCGCGGCCTGGACGCTCTCCCGCTGCGCCGCGTCGCCCAGTTGCCGGCGGCGTTCGATCATCCGCGCCTGGCGTTCGAGCAGTTCGGTCTGCGTGGCCCATTGTCCGGCGGTGGCGCTTTCCTTCAACCAGGCGAACCAGGATTTGAGCAGATCCCGCTTGATTTCGTGCCAGGCGTCGCCGAGGGCGGTTTCCGCCCGGACGATGCCGCCCGCGCCGATCTCGGCGTCGGTGGCGGCCTTGTCCGGCAGGCGCAGCGGCCGTTCGAGCGTGATGTTCCATTCGGTGTACTTCTCTTTGTCGCTGCCGCTGATCTGCCGCTGCTGGCCGCCAAGGCTCAGGTTCCACTCGTGTTCACCGGCTTCCAGGCGATCCCGTCTGGCCGTTTCCAGACGCACTTCGCTGGCCGCCGCCAGGGAATCGGGATGATTTTGCAGCGCTTGCTGCACCATGTCGTCCGGCGGCAGGCCGGGCCATGATTCGGCGTGGGCGAGGCTGGTCCAGGCGGCGAGTGCAGCAACCGCGGTGATGACAGATAGCTGTTTTTTCATAGCGACCCCGTGTCGATGAGCGGCGACAGCCAGAAATAGATGTTGCCGTGCGGCAAGGTCTGCTTGATGAGGGCCAGCATCTGGCGGATGGCGCTTTCGTCGCCGGCGGAACGAATCACCGTGCGCAAGGCGTAGCCATCCACCAGTTCGCCGGCTTCGACCAGTTCGACGGTCGCGCCGCGGCCTTCGGCATGGGTGGCGGTGAAGCCGTGGATGAGGTCGGGGCGGGACAGCAGCAGGTCTTTGATTTCCTGCGCCAGTTCGTCCGGCATGACCAGGGTCAGCAAGACTTTATTCATCGGTTTTCTCTTTCGCCGGCAGGCCGGGGACAACGCCGAAGCGGCGGAACAGGATGGGCAGCAGCACCAGCGTCAGCGCCGTCGAGGTGACCAGCCCGCCGATGACGACGATGGCCAGCGGCCGCTGCACCTCGGAGCCGGGGCCGCTGGCGAACAGCATCGGCACCAGGCCGAAGGTGGCAATCGAGGCGGTCATCATCACCGGGCGCAGCCGCCGGCGTGCGCCGTCGACGACCACTTCGGCGATGGGCAGGCCGCGCGCCAGCAGCTGGTTGAAATAGGAAACCATGACGACGCCATTCAACACGGCGACGCCGAGCAGCGCGATGAAGCCGACGGAGGCCGGCACGGACAGGTATTCGCCGGTCAGCAGCAAGGCGAAAATGCCGCCGACCAGGGCGAAGGGGATGTTCGACAGCACCAGGAGCGCCTGGCGCACCGAGCCGAAGGTCGAGAACAGGATGAAGAAAATCAGCGCCAGCGCCACCGGCACCACGATCATCAGGCGCGCCGCCGCCCGCTGCTGGTTCTCGAACTGGCCGCCCCAGGTCAGGCTGTAGCCCGGCGGCAGGTCGACGTCGCGCGCCACCGCCGCCTTGGCCTCGTCGACGAAGCCGACCAGATCGCGGTCGCGGACGTTGGATTGAACCACCACATAGCGCTGCGCATTCTCGCGGTCGATCTTGACCGGGCCGTCGACCCGCTCGATGCGGGCGACCTCGGCCAGGGGCACGCTGCCGCCGCCGGGCAGGGAGATGCGCAGTTCGCTGAAATCCGCCGGCGAGGAGCGCCAGCGTTTCGGGCTGCGCAGCACGACGGGCGTCTGCCGCCCCGCCTCGATCACCATGCCGACGGTGCGCCCTTCGAGCAGGGTTTTCAGATCGTTCTGGATGGCCTCGATGCTCAGTCCGAGGCGTCCGGCGGCCAGCCGGTCGATCGCCAGCTTCAGGTACTGCACGCCGTCGTTCTTCAACGTGAAGGTATCCTCCGCTCCATGTATCTTCTTGATCGACTGCTCGATCTCGCCGGCCAGCCGGTTCAATTGCGCCAGGTCGGGGCCGTAGATTTTCACCGCCAGGTCGCCGCGCACCCCGGTCAGCATTTCCGAGACGCGCATTTCGATCGGCTGGGTGAATGAGTAGACGATGCCCGGAAAATCGGCCATCACCGCCCGCAACTGGTCGGCCAGCCAGGCCGGATCGGGATTGCGCCACTCGGCGCGCGGCTTCAGGACCATGAAGGTATCGGTCTGGTTCAGGCCCATCGGGTCGAGGCCCAGTTCGTCGGCCCCGGCCCTGGCGACAATGGCCTTGACTTCCGGCACGGCGGCCAGGATCGCCTGCTGCACGCGGCTGTCGAGTTCGATGCTTTGTTCCAGGCCGATCGAGGGCAGTTTTTCCAGTTGCATGATGAGATCGCCCTCGTCCATCGTCGGCATGAAGCTCTTGCCCAGGGCGAAAAAGGCCACGGCGGCGGCAAGCAGGGCGGCGGCGGCGGCGATCAGATAGAAGCGGTTGTGGGCCAGGGCCGAGGTCAGCACCCGATCGTAGAGCGCGGCCAGCTTTCTCACCAGCCACGGTTCATGGTGCATGCCGCGGCGGATCAGGTAAGAGGCCAGCACCGGCACCACGGTCAGCGACAAGAGCAGGGACGACGACAGGGCGAAGACGATGGTCATCGCCACCGGCCCGAACATCTTGCCTTCGAGTCCTTGCAGGGTGAGCAGCGGCAGAAAGACGATGATGATGATGACGATGCCCGAGGCCACCGGCACGGCCACCTCGCGCGCGGCGCGCAACATCAGGTGCAGGGTCGGCAGTTTTTTCCCGGCGTCGGCGAGTTGGCTCTCGATGTTCTCGACGACGACGACGGCCGCGTCGACCAGCATGCCGATGGCGATGGCCAGGCCGCCGAGACTCATCAGGTTGGCCGACAGCCCGAACAGGCGCATCAGAATGAAGGTGGCCAGGGCCGACAGGGGCAGCATCAGGGCGACGATCAGCGCCGAGCGCAGATTGCCGAGAAAAGCCAGCAACAGCAGGATGACCAGAACGATGGCCTCGAACAGCGCCTTGGAAACGGTGCCCACCGCGCGCTCGACCAGGGTGCCGCGATCGTAGAAAGGCTCGATGCTCACGCCTTCCGGCAGGCCGGGGGCGATCTCGGCCAGACGCTTTTTCACGCCATTGACCACGGCCTGGGCATTGGCGCCGCGCAGGCCGAGGACCAGCCCCTGCACCGCTTCGCCTTCGCCGTTTTTGGTCACGGCGCCATAGCGGGTCAGGGCGCCGAAATGAACGCCGGCGACATCGCCGATGCGGACGATCGACTCGCCGTTGGCGCGAACGACGATGGCGCGCACGTCGTCGAGCGTGGCGATGGCGCCCTCGGCGCGCACCAGGAGCGCCTCCTCGCCGTCGGCCAGACGGCCGGCGCCGTCGTTGCGGTTGTTCGCCGCCAGCGCCGCTTCCAGATCGCTCAAGGCCAGGCCGCGGGCGGCCAGCAATTGCGGATTGGGCGCCACCTCGAAAGTCCGCACTTCGCCGCCCAGACTGTTGACTTCGGCGACGCCGGGCAGGGTGCGCAGTTGCGGCCGGATCACCCATTCGAGCAGGGAACGCTTTTCATCGAGCGGCAGATCGCCTTCCACCGTGAACATGAACATCTCGCCCAGCGGCGTGGTGATCGGCGCCATGCCGCCGCTGACGCCGGGCGGCAGCTTGTCCATCGCCGCCGCTAGGCGTTCGCCGACCTGCTGGCGCGCCCAGTAAATATCGGTGCCATCCTCGAAATCGAGCGTGATGTCGGTCAGCGCGTACTTGGACATCGAGCGCAGCAGCCGCTGCCGGGGAATACCCAGCAACTCCTGCTCGACCGGCACCACCAGGCGCTTTTCCACCTCCTCCGGCGTCATCCCCGGCGCTTTCAAAATGATCTTGACCTGGGTCGTCGACACATCCGGGAAAGCGTCGATCGGCAGGCCGAGAAAAGCCTCGATGCCGGCCCCGGCCAATCCCGCTGTCAGCACCAGGATCAAGAGGCGCTGGGTCAGCGAAAAGCGAATGAGCGCCGCCAGCATCACATGCCCCCGGGGCTATCGAGCATGGCCTTGAGCGACGAGGCGCCTTTGATGACGATCTGCTCGCCGGCCTCTACGCCCTCGATCCGGGCGGCGCCGCCGCCCCGGCTGAGGATGGTGACCGGCCGCGCCACGAAACGTCCTGGCTGATCGCCGACGACGAAAACCAGCGGCTTGCCCTCGTGGCGGATGATGGCGGGGGCCGGCACGAGAATGCCCTGGTCGGCATGGCTGTCGATTTGCACTTCGACCACCTGGCCCGGCGTCAGCAATTCCGTCCCGGCGGCGACTTCGCCGCGCACCAGGACGCCCTGACTGAGGGGATCGACGGAACGCCCGACGGCCACCAGCTTGCCCTGCAAGGACGGCACGAAAACCGTCAGCGACATGCCCGGGCGCAAGGTGGCGGCCAGGTTCAGCGGCGCCTGGATCTCAAGCCACAGCGGCGACAGGCGGGCCACCCGGTAAATCGGCGCGGCGGCCTCGACGCGCTGCCCGAGTTGCGCCTCCTGCGCCAGAACGACGCCGTCGATCGGGGCGACCAGCGACAAGGGATCGCCGGGCTTGCCGCCGAGGTTGCCATGATCGCCGCCGGCCAGTTCCAGACTGCGGCGGCGTTCGTCATGCTGGGCGATGGCCTGGCTTGCCGTCGCCCGCGTCTCGAGGAGGCGCGACTCGGCGATCAAGCCCTCGGCGAAAAGCTGTTCATCGCGCTGCAAGTTCTGCCGCCACAGGGCCGCCTGCGCCGCCGACTGCTGCACGTCGCGCCGCAACTCGAGCGCCTGCGGGCTGCTGAGCCTCGCGAGCGCCTGGCCGCGGCGAACCGCTTCGCCGGGCACCACCGCCAGCATATCCACCCGTCCGGCGACCGGCGCCGCCAGCACGCGCATCTGCGCCGGCGGCACCACCACGCGCGCCGGCAGCCGACTGCCGGTGGCGGCGAAGCTGCCGGCCGGCGCCGTTTCGATACCCAGCGCCCGCTGCTGCGCGGCCGACAAATCGAGAGAGGGCGCGGCATGGAGCGCGGCGCTGAAGGTCAGCAGGAAAAAAAACAAAGGACGATGCAGGTTCATGCCTTTTCTCGATAAAAATATTCGGATGCCGGAACGCCGGTAACCCGCCATTCAACCCGAACCCCCATGAACCCAGGCTGAATGTCGCCGGCCGCAGCGCTCGCCGGTCGGGGTGTTCGGCAAAACTCGCGGCCATTGAACGACGACGGCAACCTCATATAATACCCCGCCCGTCCCCCTCTCTTTCTGCCCCATCATGCGTTTCCTCCTGCCCCTTGCCGCCATCGCCTTGTTTGCCGCCTGCTCCGGCGAGGTCGAGGACAGCCGCCCCGGACAACCGGTAAAAACCCGGCAGCAGGCGTTCAAGGACATCCTCCGCAGTTTTGAGCCGATGGGCGTGATGTTGCGCGACAAGACCTACGATGCCGATAAGTTCCTGACCCTGGCCAACGACCTGGTCGCCCGGCGCGATGCGCCGTGGGCGCATTTCGGCCCGGATACCGATTACCCGCCGACCAAGGCGACGGCGGAAGTCTGGCGGCAGCCGGAAAAATTCGCCGAGAAAAAACAGGCCTTCATCGCTGCCGCCGATGCCTTGCTGGCCGCCGCGCGGACAAAAGATGGCAAGCAACTGGACGCTCCCTACCAGGCGGTGTACGACGCCTGCCAGGACTGCCACAAGACCTTCAGGCGGCGTTGAAGAGGCCGCGGGTCAGCGCCGGCGGCGTTGCGGAGGACGAACGCAGGATGCGGAGCCGCCGGGTATCCAGCATCGTCTGCTATTCCATTTCCCAATCAACCGATCACTTTGTGAGTCACTCCGGGCTGAAGCCCGGAGTTTCCTCGCCACGAGTTTGGGGTGCCTCCGGCACCGAAATCACGCTTGGCTCGCTTGACCCCGGCCTGAAGGCCGGGGCTTGCGCTTGCGCCGTGGTCGGCTTCGCTTGCCGTGCAACCGCACTGTCTGCGCTTCACCTTCGCGTGCTCGGCTGATTTAAAAATGGAATAATTCCATTTCTCATTCGTAACGACAACAAACTGCCGAGAATCGTCATTCTGCGCGGAGCGAAGCGTAGTCGCAGAATCCACTCACCGCATGGATTCCGCGACTACGCGCGGAATGACAAGCTGGTGCCGCCCGGCATACAAATAATTACCGTTTGAAATAGAAATGGAATAAGCTGCTAAACTACCAATGTTCCCACATCATGCATCCCTCCATGGGAGATCATCATGCAGACCGTCAATATACGCCAGCTGAAAACCAACCCCAGCACCGCGCTGACCGCCGCGCGCGAAAACGACATGGTCATCGTCATGAACCGCGACCACCCACAGGCGCTACTGGTTGATCTGGAACAACTCAAGCTCCCCGATTTACCCGCCGTGCGCGTGGCGCTGGCCGTGTCGCTGTTCCGCGGTGGTTCTATCTCGGCCGGTTTTGCCGCGCGCATAGCAGACAAGCCGCTGGCCGACATGCTCACCCTGCTATCGAGTCAGGGCATCCCGCTCACCGGCACAAATAAAGCTGCCGTGGATGAAACGCGCGAAGAAATTCGCGCCGCGCGCGACTGGCTTACAATCGCCGCATGAACCAGCGCGTCGTCATCGCCGACGCCGGCCCCTTGATTGCGCTGGCAAGAGTTGATGCCCTCGATTTGCTGCGCCGCTTGTTCGGTCGCGTGTGCCTGACGGCAACAGTGCGTGATGAAATCCTGCCTGGCGCAGCCAGGTTTCCCGATGCCGATGCGCTGGTGTGCGCACTGCGTGAAAGCTGGCTCGACGTGGTGGAACCGCCGTCAAACGATTGGCAACCGCTGAACCCTGGCGTGGATGCGGGCGAAGCCAGCGCCATTCATACCGTCTGCCATTGGCGCGATCAAGGCATCAACGCGCTACTGCTCATGGATGACCGCGCCGGCAGGCTGGAAGCCAAAAGCCACGGCATTGCCTTGATTGGCACGGCAGCCATCATCGGGTTGGCAAAAACAGCAGGCTTGATCCCCGCCGCCCAACCGCTGCTGGAGCGCCTCGCGCAGTCCGGGTACTACCTGGGTCAGGCAGTCATTGCGGCAGTGATGGCCGAGACAGGAGAGTAGGGCGAATCCTATCGATTTAGAAGTTCAGGCGGCGTTGCGGAGGACGAACGCAGGATGCGGAGCCGCCGGGTATCCAGCATCGTCTGCTATTCCATTTCCCAATCAACCGATGACTTTGTCGGCTTCGCTTGCCGTACCACCGTACTGTCTGCGCTTCGCCTTCGCGTCCTCGGCTGATTGAAAAATGGAATAAACTCTCGCCTCCCGTTTTCACCCTCCGGCCGCGCCTGAAAGTCTCATGCCGCAAGCAGCCCGTTCCTCGTCCGATGCCTCGCTGAAAATCTACTTCCGGCTGCTGCGCTACCTGCGTCCCTTCATCGGCCTGTTTCTGGTCAGCCTGTTCGGCTATGTGATCTTCGCTTCGGCCCAGCCGATGCTGGCGGTGATTCTCAAGTATTTCGTCGATGGCCTGGCCACGCCGACGGGCGTGATGCCGTATGAGCTGCCGCTGATTGGCGGGGTTCAGTTGATGTACGGCGTGCCGATCCTGATGATCGTCATCATCGCCTGGCAGGGTTTCGGCTCTTATCTCGGCAACTATTATCTGGCGCGCGTCTCGCTCGGCCTGATCCACGATCTGCGGCGGGCGCTGTTCGACAGCCTGCTCAAGCTGCCCAACCGGTATTTCGATCAGAACAACTCGGGCCACCTGATCTCGCGCATCACCTACAACGTCACCATGGTCACCGGCGCCGCCACCGACGCCATCAAGATCGTGATCCGCGAGGGGTTGAGCGTGATCTTCCTGTTCGGCTACCTGCTGTGGACGAACTGGAAGCTGACCCTGGTCCTCGTCGGCGTGCTGCCCATCATCGGTCTCATGGTCAACAACGCCAGCCGGCGCTTTCGCAAGCAGGCCCGAAAAATCCAGGCGGCGATGGGCGACCTGACCCACATCGCCTCGGAAACCATCCAGGGCTATCGCGTCGTGCGCAGCTTCGGCGGCGAGGATTACGAAGCGGAACGGTTCGCCAAGGCCAGCGAGGAAAACACCGCCAAGCAACTGCGCATGGCCAAAACCTCGTCGACGTTTACCCCGGCGCTGCAATTCGTCACCTACTCCAGCATGTCGGTGATCCTCTTTCTGGTGCTGTTCCTGCGCGGCGACGCTTCGCCCGGCGAACTGGTCGCCTACATCACCGCCGCCGGCATGCTGCCCAAGCCGATTCGCCAGTTGTCGGAAGTCAACGAGACGATCCAGCGGGGGCTGGCCGGGGCCGAAAGCATCTTCGCGCAACTCGACGAACAGCCGGAACGCAACCAGGGAGCCATCGAGCGCGAGCAAATTACCGGCCGGCTCGAAGTGCGCCACCTCAATTTCACCTATCCCGGCAGCGAGCAGCCGGTGCTGCAAGACATCAATTTCATCGCCGAACCGGGGCAGATGGTGGCGCTGGTCGGTCGCTCCGGCAGCGGCAAATCGACGCTGGCCAACCTGATTCCGCGCTTCTACCACCACGAGCAGGGGCAGATCCTGCTCGACGGCGTCGAGATTCAGGATTACACCCTGAAGAACCTGCGCCGGCACATCGCGCTGGTCACGCAGCAGGTCTCGCTGTTCAACGACACCATCGCCAACAACATCGCCTACGGCGACCTCGCCAGCCTGCCGCTTGAGCGCATCGAACAAGCCGCCCGCGCCGCCAACGCCGCCGAATTCATCGACCGCCTGCCACAAGGTTATGACACCCTGATCGGCGAAAACGGCGTCATGCTCTCCGGCGGCCAGCGTCAGCGCCTGGCCATCGCCCGCGCCATCCTCAAGGACGCCCCGCTGCTGATTCTCGACGAAGCCACCTCGTCCCTCGACACTGAATCGGAACGGCACATCCAGGCGGCGCTGGAAAGCGCCACGTTCGACCGCACCACGCTGGTCATCGCCCACCGCCTGTCGACCATCGAAAAAGCCGACCTGATCCTGGTCATGGACCAGGGGCGCATCGTCGAACGCGGCGCCCATGCCGAACTGCTGCCCCGGAACGGCCCCTACGCCCGCCTGCATGCCCTGCAATTCGCCGAGGCGGACGGCGATGATGATGACAAGGGCGTGGCCGAAGCATCACCGGCAACGCCATGAAACTCCAGCAATTGCGCTACATCGTCGAAATCCGCCGCCAGGGACTCAATGTCTCGGAGGCGGCGGAGTCGCTGTATACCTCGCAGCCGGGCATCTCGAAGCAGGTCAGGCTGCTGGAGGACGAACTCGGGGTCGCCATTTTCGAGCGCAGCGGCAAGCGCTTGACCGGCGTCACCGAGCCGGGGCGGACGGTGCTCGCCATCGCCGAGCGCATTCTGACCGAAGCGGAAAACCTCAAGCGCGCCTGCGCCGATTTCTCGACGGGCGGCAGCGGCCGTCTGGTGCTGGCGGCGACCCACACCCAGGCGCGTTATGCCTTGCCGCCCGTGGTCCGCGATTTCATCGCCCGCCACCCCGGCGTCAAGCTGGAGATACACCAGGGCAGCCCGACGCAGATTGCCGAATGGGTGCTGGCCGGCGAGGCCGACATCGGCGTCGCCACCGAGGCCCTCGATCAGTATCCGCAACTGCTGACGCTGCCGGTGCGGCAGTGGAGCCACTGCGTGATCGCGCCGAACGGCCACCCGGTGTTGCAGCACCCCTTGTCACTGCAAGAACTGGTCAAATGGCCGCTGATTACCTATGACACGGCATTTGCCGGGCGCTCGCGGATCAACCGGGCCTTCGCGCGCATCGACGCGACGCCGAACATCGTGCTCACCGCGCTCGACGCCGACGTCATCAAGACCTACGTCGGCCTCGGCCTCGGTCTCGGCATCATCTCGGCGCTGGCTTTCGACGCGCAGCGCGACAGCGGCCTGGCAGCCGTCGACGCCGGCCACCTGTTCGAGTCGAACACCACCCGCCTGGCCCTGCGCCGCAGCACTTACCTGCGCCGCCACGATTACGACCTGATCGAATTGTTCGCCCCACACCTGACGCGGCGGGTGGTGGAACTCACCCTCCAGGGCGGCGGCGAAGCCTACCAGCTTTGACTTTCGCCATGTTATTGACCCGGCAATCAAGCATTGAACATTCCCGCTGCGTCATTGCGCTACGTCGCAGCATCCATGCGGCTTGTGGATTCTGCGTACTGCGACTTCGCG
>JGI20166J26741_11684251_pt1 | contig 10965 bp, 10 predicted proteins | sample TergutCu122P5_FD_26741 | JGI IMG/M metagenome (IMG submission 26741) | reverse complement strand
AGGCAAACAAGCCAAAGCACTGGCAAATACCAATATTTCACAGTCTGTGAGAAAATAAATTACAAATAAGCAACATTTTTCAAGAATCTGAATTTGACAGCTATTCCGACCAACTTTATAATTCAGCATTCGGCCATATATCTATTCAGGGCTCAGAAAAGCATAGTCCCGCTGGGTAAACAACGGGTTGGGCGAATCAGAAAGTTCAAGAAAATGAAGCGAACCTATCAACCAAATAATCGTAAACGGGCCAAGTGTCATGGCTTTAGAGCTAGGATGGCTACCAGAGGCGGACGGCTGGTATTATCCGCTCGTCGCGCGAAAGGCCGGAAGCGCTTAACAGTTTAAACCTACGACAGATTCTATTTTCAGTGAAAAACACCATAACAGCTGCGGCGGAAGTGAACGAGATGTTTCAGGCCGCGCGGAAGAGTACCCAGCGAAACTTGATGGCTCTTTACGACACTGAAAACCTGCCGAGCGGACCGAAGGGGCAGCCCAGCGGGCGCGGCGCTGGAAGAGTAGCCTATATAGCCGGCAAACGTTTGGGTGCGGCTCCCCAACGTAATCGAGCTAAGCGTCGGCTGCGAGCAGCCGCCAGCCAAGCGGGAGCACCCTGGCCGGGTCTGCGGGTGGTTCTAGTAGCCCGAGAGAGTTGTTTGACGGCTGGTTTTTCCGACATTCAAGCTGACATCCAAGCTGTAAAACAAGAAATTTCTCGGAAGCTCCCCGAGCCGACCGCCCTGATGCTGGAAAATAACAGCCCCTTAGCCGGTCAACTAACTGCTGAAGTGGCCGGTTCCATTGGATGTACGGAAGAGAATCCAGTCGAGTCCACAGAATACTCTGCCGCGCCATCTCGGGAATTTTCAGTAATACTGCGCCAATTCCTCAAGAATCTGCCCCGGAATCTGGCGACTGGTGCGATTTTTATCTATCAGAAAGCAATTTCGCCCTTATTTCCCCCATCTTGCCGGTATATTCCGACTTGTTCGGAATATACTCTGACTGCTATTCAGCGTTACGGTCTGCTGAAAGGCGGTTGGATGGGCATTAAGAGGATCTCCCGGTGCCACCCCTGGCATCCCGGAGGTTTTGACCCGGTACCCTGAGGGATAGATTAACAGGAGGCAGTTGTGGGCTTTTGGGATATGTTCAAGAACGCGATCTTTTATGTGATCAACTTCTTCTTCAGTTTTACACATGATTGGGGAATGGCAATCATTCTGATTACCCTGTTATTCCGTATATTAATCTTTCCAATTACCGCAAAACAGTTTAAATCAACTTATAAAATGCAGAAATTGCAACCAAAAATCAAGGAAATTCAAGCCAAATATGCTGATGATAAGACGCGTCAGCAAGAGGAATTGATGAAGGTATACCGAGAGGCCAAATTCAACCCGCTATCCGGCTGTTTACCGATGATTTTGCAGATACCAATTTTTATGGCCCTTTATCAGGTATTACAGAGCCTGCCGGATCTGATTGCCAATGCCGGCCATCCAGAATATGTTTTGCCGGCAACCTTCTATGGCATTATTCCGGATTTGTCCCAGAAGGCCAGCGATGTCTTTGAGTTAAGCGCCTCCGGTCTGTTGGCCTCGCTGCCCTATCTGTTAATGCTGCTACTATTTGGCTTATCCATCATTGTTCCCATGTTGCTGCAGCAACAACGCGACCGCAATACCATGATCATGAGTATCGTGATGTCCGGTATGATGCTATTTTTTGGTTGGACCGTACCAGCTGGTGTTTTATTGTATTGGGACACTTCGGCAGTAATTGGCGTGGCTCAGCAACTGATCAGTAAAAAGTACTATGAACGTAAGGACAGAGAAGCCCAGGCTGAGACCATTATTATCGAACCCGTCAAAGTCGAAGTGGAACGTAAGGAAAAAAAAGATCGGCCGCATAAAAACCGGTAAAGGTACAGCAGGTTCCGGGACATTCCAGGTATGCAGGTACCTAAAGATAGGGGTTGAATATGAAAGATATGAATCAAACAACGGCAAACACTGAGCAGGAAGATCTACTATTGGATGAAGCAGTCAACACGATCGATGAGGATAGCGATTTTACTGACAATGATGATTCTGAAGATCTGAGTTTTACCGATGCGACCGAAAACCCTTATGACCAGGCTTTGCCGGATTTATCCGAAGAAGAACTGGATGCTATCGCCGATACGGCTCTGGCGGTAATCCGCGGAATCCTTTTTGCGTTTAATGCTGAGGATGCTGAAATCGACGAATACGAGGGCGATGAGGAAGAACTGATCTTTGATATCATCGGCGATAACCTGGCGGTGCTGATCGGTCGTCATGGCCGCAATTTGGAGGCGCTGCAAACTTTAGTCAGCGCGACAGTCAGCAAACGGATTGGCTATCACTATCCGATTGTGGTGGATGTTGAAGGTTATGTTAATCGGCGGAAGCAAAAACTGGTAGCTCTAGCCAAGTCGTCTGCAGCCCGGGCCATTCGGCAGAAACGGGACGTCCGGCTGAAGCCAATGACGCCTTATGAACGACGGATCATCCACATGGCTTTGAAGAGTGATACGCGTATCAGCACGGAGTCCGAAGGTATTGAGCCTAATCGTCAGATTGTGATCCATATTCTCTGAATTTGAGCGATTTCCCCGGTATTTGCCAAGGATCCAACAGGACCAAAGTTTTGTCAGAAAACTTGGATATCGACCTGGTTTTAAGTAAAGCTGATTTTACGGCGGCTTTTGGGGAGAACGATCCTGCTTTTGTTTTGGTTATTGAGCATCTGAAATTAGTGTTGGCTGCGAATCTTCAAACCAACCTGACCAGTGTCACTGATCCATTTGTGGCTTTATATCGTCAAACTTATGATTCATTAATGGCTTTACCAATTTTCACGAAGTTGCCAACCGGACGATTTGTTGATATGGGCAGTGGAGCCGGTTATCCGGGCATCCCGTTAGCTATCTATAGCGGTTGGCCAGGCCTATTGATTGAATCCATCCAGAAAAAAGCCCGACTATTAACGGAATTTGTGCAAATTCTGGGATTAAAAGATTCAGTGCAAATAGTGGCAGAGCGTAGCGAAAGCCTTGCTGAAAACCATTTAGAAGGCTGGGACATTGTCTGTTGTCGCGCGGTCAGCTCATTGCCAGCTATTCTGGAATTGGCATCCCCTTTACTAAAGATTGGTGGATATTTGATTGCTTATAAGGGGCAGGATGTTCAACAGGAACTGCAAATGGCAAAATCATTGAAAAGTCTGCTTGGATTAGAATTTCTGGAAATAGAGGAATACCAGATTCCTCATCTGGAGCTACAGCATACTCTGATAATTTTCCAAAAAGTTGCACCAGCAACCATTCACCTACCTCGACGGCCGGGGCGGGCCCAACGTCACCCTTTCTAACCAAAAAAGTTTTCACGTGAAATATAGAAGGAAAATTCTGAAGTCTGGAAATAGAACCAGAATCATCAGAAATTAATTTCACGTGAAACATCAAATAGCTAGCTTTGTTGTGCGGAAAAGCGATTCTACTGATTCAGAAACAACATTATTGATATACTTCTGGAGTGGAGATTGGAGGTAAACAAAACGGCTACGACAAAAAGCCAAAATGATCCTTTGGTACTGGCGATTATTAATCAAAAAGGCGGTGTGGGCAAATCTACAACTGCAATTAATTTGGCTGCGGCGCTGGGTGAAGCTGGAAAACAGGTTCTGTTGGTAGACATTGACCCACAGGGAAACGCGACCAGCGGTTTTGGCTTAGAAAAAGTTGCTGGTATGCCTAGCGTTTATGATGGTATTATCAATGAGGTCGATGTGCAGAAGATATTGCATACCACCGATACAAAAAATGTCAGATTAGTACCGGCTTCTGTAGAATTAGCCGGTGCGGAGCCAGAATTAGCTATGGCAATCGCCAGAGAGTCACGCTTAAAAGATTTTTTGGCTCCAGTATTACCAAACTTTGACTACATTTTGATCGACTGTCCACCCTCGCTGGGTTTATTAACCATAAATGCCTTGATGGCAGCGAATAAACTGCTGATACCCATCCAAAGTGAGTTCTATGCATTGGAGGGTTTGTCAAAACTTCTTGACACAATGAGACTTGTCAAAGTTCGCCTTAATCCCCAACTGGACATCTTTGGGGTAGTAATTACCATGTATGACCAGCGTACAGTGTTAGCCAAACAAGTCGCAGAAGAGGTCAGTAATTATTTTCAGGAGGCAGTTTTTTCTACAATAATTCCACGTTCCGTTAAACTAGCCGAAGCCCCCAGCTTTGGTCAAACCATTTTGGAATATGCTCCATCCAGTCGCGGAGCAGTAGCTTATCGCAATTTGGCAAAGGAAGTGATGGAACGTGCCCGAAAACAGAGTAAGTAAAACTCGCAGCGGTTTGGGAAAAGGTTTAGGCTCCCTGATTCCGAGTGCCGATGCTGAATCTGGCGTGAATATTGATTTCACGGAAATTCCTATCGATCGCATTACGCCCAACCCCGATCAGCCCCGCATTGATTTTGCAGAAGAAAAAATGTTGGAACTTCAGGAATCCATTCGCAAGGATGGATTACTTCAGCCTATCATTGTGCGTCCGGAGGGCGCTGGATATCAGATTATTGCTGGTGAACGCCGCTGGCAAGCCTGTAAGCGTAATGGTTTTCCGACGATTGCCGCAAAGATTGTGATCGCCAACGACATTGAATCGCAGGAAATCTCCCTGGTAGAAAATCTGCAACGCGATAATCTGAACGCCATTGAGGAAGCCCGCGGTTATCAACGTCTGATGGAAATATCCGGGAATAAGCAAAAGGATATTGCCGTCGCTGTCTCCAAAAATCAGGCTACGATTTCCAATGCCTTGCGTCTGCTCAGTCTGCCGGAAGATGTTCAAGCTCTGATGTTTGAAGGACAACTCAGCGCCGGTCATGGCCGGGCGATTCTGGCTGTACCGGATGACGAAGGTCGAATCCGTCTGGCCAATAAGGTCGTAAATGAAAATCTTTCGGTTCGAGACACTGAAGCCCTGGCTCGCCTCTATGGAACCCAGGGCTTGGAACACGGTCGCAGACAGCCGTCGCCGCGGGCATTTAAGATTGTGGCTCGTAAACTGCGTCAACAATTGGCTACTGCCGTACGAGTTAAAACTGTCCGCGGTCGCCATCGCATTGAAATCGAGTTTAAAGACGAAGCTGATCTGCAACGTATCTATGATCTCCTGGATAATTCCCACCAGGATGTCCCGGGGACAACAAGCAGCAATTGGTCTAGCGGAGTAGAAAGTGAGGTCTGGGATGAGCAAGACCCCACAGTTATCAGTGGCTGAGAACCAGACAGCGACTAAAGGTGCGCACGGACGGCAACTGGTCTCTTTTTTCAGTGGTGCTATATTTGTGTCGGTAGTAGTGATTTATACGCTGTCCCATAATCAGCAGCTGCGCAGCGAGCTGGAACGGCAAATACGGATAATTATCCAAAATGGACAGTCTGCTGCGACCCAAATTCGTCTTTTTACTCAAAAGATTCAGGAACTTAATGCACTAATCAAATCAACAAAAGCCGACGACGCCGAGGCAGAACCGATTATTGATTTGGTTTCGCCGGTGGATAATACCAGCTATGATCAGTTCTGGCAGAATCATATCAGTGAAATATAATATATTGCTATTAATATATCAAATAGAAAGAAGGCGATGTGACCGGTAGAAATCGAAAATGTAATATCGTGGCAGATTCCTGCTGCGATCTGCCCCGTGATCTGTTTGATTTACTGGATATTCAATTGCTGAAATTTTCCTATTTTTTGGAAGACGGAGAGCATTTGGATGATATGTTCAGCACGATTACGCCCCACCAATTCTATGAACGTCTGCGCAAGGGCGAACAGGCTCAAACTGCTCAGGTGGCTTATGCTACGCTATTGGAAATGTGTGAGCAAGCAGCCGCGGAACCCTTGCCAACGGTCTTTCTTTGCTTCACATCGGGGCTATCCGGTACCTATGAAGCCCTGGCTAAGGCCTGTGAGGAGACTCTAAACAAGCATCCCGAGGCCGAAATTTACGCAGTGGACACACTGCTGCCCTCGGTGGCGGAAGGCCTGCTGGTCTGGGAGGCGGTTCGCCAGGCCGATCGAGGCATGACAGCGGCCGAGTTGGTGGCCTGGGTAGAAGAAGCCCGCTTTTTTGTCAATGGCTACTTTACCTTACCGGATCTGGAGTCCTTGCGCCGCGGCGGAAGGGTTCCGGATGTGGCGGCTCTGGCTGGCAGCAAGCTGGATCTCAAACCGATCCTCTCCTTTGATACTACCGGGCATCTGACTCTGCATGCGGTTACTCGCGGCCATAAAAAAGCCGTCAAACAGCTACTGCAGATCTTTAACGAGCGGCTGCGCCCGGACGTCTCCCGTGTAGTGATCCTGGCCTCCGCGGATAATCCCAAAGAGTTAAAGCAGATGGAGGAGCAGATTCTCAAAGAGCGGGCTGCCGATCCACCGGTGCTGGTAACCGCTTCCGTTGGACCGGTGATTGGCGCGCATGTCGGCCCGGACATGCTGGCGATAGTCTTCTGGGGGCCGGATCGCCGTCTGGAGCTTTCTCTGCCGGAGCGGATTGCGCAGGCGGTCAGCGATCGCTCGGACTCCCTGCGTTCCTTGCTGCGAAAAACCAACAGTGAATAACTCCCGCCATCGCCATAACCCTAGATCGTGAGGCCAAAATCAGATGTCCCAAATTGCCCTGATTTTTAATGATGAACGCGGCCCGGAGTTGGCCCAACGCCTGTTGAATCGCGGTTTTCGGCCGATTTGCTGTGATTTGCGCTTTGGGGCCGCCAGCAGTCAGCCCCCGCTGGCGCCAGCGGTTCGCCAGGTCGCGACCCCGGCTTTGGCGGTGGCGGATTGCTCGACGGTGCTGACATTGTTGGATAGCCAGCAGCAGGACGAAGACGTCTACATGGGCGATAACGGTATCCTGACCGAGGCGGAAACTGACAGTCTGCTGATCGATCTCTCTACCATTACGCCGCGGCTGGCCCGGGAAATGCACGCCTTGGCTGCTGTGCACGACCTGGCCTATATCGAAGCGCCGATCCTGGGCGGACTGGAGGATCTGGCCTGCGGCCAGGCCCGCCTGCTGGTGGCAGGTGAGGCCGACAACTGCCGGCGCGCCCAACCAATTCTGACCGCTTTGAATCAGCAGATTCTGGTGATGGGCTTGCCGGGATGCGGCATGACCGCCAAAATCGCCTGGCAGATTGCTTTGGCCGCTGGCTTAATCGGTCTGGTGGAAGCCCTGGCCCTGGCCGGCCCGAACAATTTGGAAAAGTCTACGCTGCTGACGCTGCTAGCCAGCCCGGCCTCACCGGTGCAGAGCATGGCCGCGGCCTATGGCCCGCGGGTATTAGCCGAAGATTTTCGCCCAACTCAAAACGTGAAAAGTTTTCTGACTGATCTAGAAATTGCTTTGGAAGCCGCCGAGGAGATCGATCTACCGCTGCCCGGCCTGGAGACCGCCCAGCAGCTGTATGATCTATTGCAGCTGATCGGGGACGATCATCTGGGCGTGCAGAGCCTGGCCTTGGCCTATTACGATGAAAAGAATTCTCAGCGTTTTGGTTTGAATTGGGACCTGGCTCAAAAAGCGATGGACGTCTATGAGCGAAGCAGTGGCTCGGAGCAGGACGATCTAACCGACTATGACGACGAGGACGACGAGGACGACGAGGACGAGACTGAATACCACACGTCGCACCAGGATCGTCAGCATTCCGAGTATGACGAAGCCACGCATCATCACCATTGGAACGACCCCGGCCCGCAACCCTCGTTGGGATCTTTCTTTTCCCATAACTGATCGACCGCTCGGGTGGAAACAGCCCCGGTCGACCCCAAACAAAGGAGCTTGAAATAACTGACACCAATAATTCCATCGCTGTCTTTATTGATTATGAGAACCTGGCCCTGGGCGCCACACCCAAGGGCGGCGGCAAACGCAAACCGGCTATCCAACCGGATATCGGCCGCATTCTGGAACGTCTTTTGGACAAAGGCAAAATTGTAGTGAAGCGGGCCTATTGCGATTGGCAGCGTTTTCCCGACGTTGTCTACGATCTGCATGCGTTGGGCATCGACCTGCTGGAAATTCCGGATCGCCAGCAAACCGGCAAAAATTCCGGCGACATTCGTCTGGCGGTCGATGCGGTGGAGCTCTGTCACAGCAAGGAGTACATCAATATCTTTGTGATAGTCTCCGGCGATTCCGATTTCACACCGCTGGTATCCGTATTGAAAGAAAATGGTAAAACTGTGATTGGTGTTGGCCTTTATGATTCTACCAGCGAGCTTTTGGCTGCCAATTGCGACGAATTTATCTTTTATGAAGACATTGGCCGCTGGACCGACACGCCGGCTATCCCGGAGAGCCTATCCGCGGACAAACGCAAGGTCTACGAGCTGTTGTTTGACAGCATTGAGGCCCTGCAGCGAGAAAATGTGGACACCATGCATTCCTCGCTGATCAAAGACGCGATTCGCCGTAAGTATCCGCAGTTTACGGAAACCACCCACGGCTATCGCAGTTTTAATCGTCTGTTGGAAGAAGCGCAGAATCTTGGTCTGATCAATATGCATAAGGACGCTCGCAGCGGTACCTGGGTGGTGGAAGGGTTCAGCAACTGAGCGGCGCGGCCGGCACATTGCGGGGGGCCGCTTTCCAGCTGGCTGCTGACCGGGCCAGCCCGCTGTCGCACGACCTGGCAACACCCGCAACGTCTGATCTGGCCTGGCCAGAACCGCGCAACTCACCGACTGAGCAATTTGAATATTTCGCCAGCTGTGCCCGGGGCATCGAAAATCTACTGGCGGCAGAATTACGTCAGTTGGGAGCCCGCCGTCTGCGACCGCTGATGAACGGCGTGGCCTTTTTTGGCGATCTGTCCCTGGGGCTTGCGGCCTGTCTGTGGTTGCGCACCGCCAGTCGAGTGCTGCTGATTCTGGCCCGGGTGGCGGCCAGCAACGCCGATGAGCTCTACACCAGCTGCCGGGAGCTGGCCTGGGAAGATCATCTGGCGGCCACGGGTAGTCTGGCCATTGCCGCCCAGGGCACGAACAGCGCCTTGCGGAACAGCCAGTTTGTAGCGCAACGGGTCAAAGACGCCATCGTCGATCGTTTGCGGACGATTTATGGTCAACGCCCGGATGTTCGGCGGCAGCGTCCAGATGTATTGGTTAACGTCCAGTTGCATGAGCAAAAAGCCACACTGGCCATTGATCTGTCCGGCGAGGCCCTGCATCGGCGCGGCTATCGCCAGCCCAGCCCGGCCATCGCGGCCCCCCTGCGGGAGACACTGGCCGCCGCCTTGGTTGGGAGTGGGGGATGGACGGGCCTGAGTAACGACCAGTTCGCGGCTCTCCAAGCTGTGCCGGGTTGGAGCGACTGCCCAGCGTCTGCTCAATGGCCCGGCAACCCAACCGCGCCGGGTTGGTTGGTCGACCCGCTCTGTGGGTCCGGCACGATTGTCATAGAAGCGGCTTGGATTGCCACGGATCGCGCTCCGGGCCTGCTGCGGGATTATTGGGGATTCAGCGGTTGGTTGGGGCATGACCCAAAACTCTGGCAGCAGCTGTTGGACGCAGCTGACGAACGGGCCGCCGCTGGTCTGGAACGGCTGGCCACGCTTCAGCCGCCATTATTGCTGGCCAGTGACCGCGACGCCCAGGCCCTGGCGGTCGCGGAGAACAGCGCGCGACGGGCCGGTGTGGCCCAGCTGATCCGTTTTGAGCAGCAGGAAGCCACCGCTCTCTCCACAACGCCCTGGCAGGTGCGGGGGCCGGGGCTGCTGGTTACCAACCCGCCCTATGGACATCGGCTGGCCAGCGCCGCCCAGTTACCGGCGCTGTATGCTGAACTGGCCCAATTCCTGGCCCAGCCCGAGGGTCCGCGTGCCGCGGCAATCATCACGCCGGATGATCAAATCGAGAGCTTTCTCAGCAATGCGCTCGGTGCGCTACCCAGCCAACGGATTGCCACGATGAACGGACCGCTGGCCACTCAGATTCGGGTCTGGCCGCTGCTGGCTAGCGCAGCGGCCAGACCAGCGGACCGGTCTAGCCAACCGGACCAGTCTGGTCAGGTGAGCCAGTCGAGTCAGGCGGACCAACAGACGCGGTCAGATCCGCCATCCCAGCCGACCCCGTCAGATTTATCCGTCCGGCAACCAGTGCTGGCCTCCAACGCTGTCCCGCGTTCATCGAGTGCGCCGACGAGGCCAGTGGACGCTCAGGAATTTACCAATCGGCTGGCCAAGCTGGTCCGTCAACGCGCCAAGTGGGCGCGCCGGAACGCCATCAGCTGCTATCGACTCTATGACGCTGATCTGCCGGATTTCAATCTGGCCATCGATCTATACAACGGAGCGGAGGGTACCGCCGACGCCGGTCAGCGCTGGCTGCACGTTGCGGAATATCAGGCGCCGGCTGAAGTGGACCCGCAGCTGGCCAATGCCCGCCTGGTCGCCGCGCTGCAGAGCGCCATGACCGTCCTGGACTTGAACTCAGAACAGGTTTACCTGAAACGCCGGCTGAAGGCCAAGGGAGGCTCGCAATATTCCGCGAGTGCTGCGGACCGAGCGTCAACCGCCACTACCGGTCGCCATCTGGTCAGCGAAGGCGGCTTATTATTTGCAGTCGATCTGGCCAGCCGTTTGGACACCGGTCTGTTTTTGGATCAACGGCTGATCCGCGAACGGTTGCGGACAGCGGCGACCGGTCAGGATTGTTTGAATCTCTTTGCCTACACCGGTACCGCCAGTGTGTATATGGCCGCTGGCGGCGCCCGCAGTGTGACCTCTGTGGATCTCTCTGGGCCCTATCTGCAATGGGCCCAACAGAATTTTGCTTTGAACCAGCGGGCTCTGACCGCTGCGACCAGTGCGACCGGCGCGCGGTTGCCGCTCCGCGCGGCGCTTTAC
>JGI20166J26741_11684140_pt1 | contig 10965 bp, 7 predicted proteins | sample TergutCu122P5_FD_26741 | JGI IMG/M metagenome (IMG submission 26741) | reverse complement strand
CTATGGCGAACATGTTATGAATGCGGCCAGTGTCCAAAAATGGTGCACAATGTTTAGGAATGGGCGAACAGATGTTCATGACGCTGAGAGATCAGGGCGACCCTCTGTCATCATAGACGCATTGAAGCAAACGGTGGACTGCATCATTCGAGAGAATCGACATTTCACAGTTAGCGAAGTGTACGAACAATGTCTGGAAGTGTCTCGTACAGTTGTGTATGAAATTGTCACCAAACATTTGCAGTACTGCAAAATTTGTGCATGTTGGTCCAGGCGGCTTTCTGGTACGAGGAGGGAATAAGTAAACTGGTGTCACGGTACGACAAGTGCCTCAATGTCCAAGGTGACTATGCGGAGAAGTAGGTGAAGGTGTGTGATGAAATCTGCATATTCTGTTTCTTTCCTATTATCAATAAATATCTTCATATGGCAAAACGTTCTTTACTTTCCGAACGACCGTAGTACACAAATGACTAGCACACAAGGGAAAAAATGGAGTTGTGATGAATCGGCTGCAAGTGAATTGTGGGGTGGTTTCGAGCAGATTTTATGCAGTGAAATTCCAGGACTTGGCAAACAAGCAAGGAAAACACAAATTTAAAGCATCCCCCACCAAGTGATAAGTGATTTCTAGGGTTGAAGGGTGCATGGAAAAGTGGGGTGTTTTTAGATCTTGAATTATCAGTCGTTTATGATTATCCGCAATACCCTCTCCATTACCGCAGACAATCAAGAATCTCTCTATTTCTATAACAATTCTTTTGGCCACTTCTGCTTTCAATTTCTATGCAGGAATTGAAAATCCTTCAGTATTACCTTGTCAGGGCAACAGTATTTTTATTGTATTTCAGTAGATGTCTACAGTAAAATCATATTCATTCTAGTTTATTTGACTGTACATTGTACAACATGTTGTTTCAATCCGTGTGGGTCATCTTCCGAGGCAGTATATTTATTCTAAACATATGAAGATACTGTGAGTGCTGGTTTTTATGTGATGTTGTGTGTCCTTTCTTTGCATTTTGTTTTTTTCTATGTGGTGATGTTAATTCTTGCTATTGTTTTCTGGGTGTCTTCCATTTCTGATTTGGGTTTTTTGGTATTGTGGTATTTCTATTTACAGTTTCCTGTTATTGTGTTGTTTTGGTGTTCCTATGTGGTACTTGATTGTGTTGCTTGTTTGGTGAGTGCCATTTATTTTTGTTGTCCTTTTTCTTTGTGAAGGTACAAATGTGCAGCAATTTGCTGTATAATTTATTTGTTAATACTGTATTTGTACTGATTTTGTCTTCTGTTATTACGTTATCACTGTACTGTTTGGTAGCTGAATTTCTCATTATAATTACGCCTATTGTTCCCAGACAAGCGGATCATCAACGTGACACATCCACTACCAGTGACATGGCAACAGATACTGATTAATTGATCATGTTTCCCATTAAACACAGGGAAGTTTTTAGCATTTCTTCATGAGGTGGCACTGTTTGCCATCTTTACAATTGAAGGTTCAAATCTTCTGGGTCAAGCGTCTTCTTGGATTTCTTGACCTGTGAGGTGGAGGCGGTACACTCCCCAGAAACATCAGTGACTATTTGCCACTTAACATGTTATAACAGCCCAAAATACATGAATCTTCATCAGCATATCTGTTAGAACCTCAAATCTCACGACTCTGTATAGTTCATTGTGAAAGCTATGGGGAACTGATATGTATTTTATTGGCTTACATTCCATATAGTCATTTATTATGGTACCTTGAGTCACCCTTTATCACACATCTCTCAGGATTATAACATCACATCTGTGTTCATCTTCGTACAGGGTTGTCATGAAGAAAAGTCTTATGAATAAAGGAAAATGAAATACTTTGTGTATTTCCCATCTGAGGATTTATTATTGACCAGTACATACAGGAAAGTTAAATACATGTCTTATATTCCTTTGAGACATAATTTACATGTATTACATTCATAAAATGCTACAGATAATGTCTTATTCCTATTACAGTTTTTACATAGCATTATTTTACACAAAACTTTTAGTCACATTTTGGCCATGGAATAGTACAGTGTTCAACCGACCGTGGACATCTATACAGGATTTACTCCAACCCAACTCACCACAAACACCAGTGGCTGCTGTTACAGTTTATAGTGCTCCTGTTGATGGACGCAAAGGGCGTTCGAAACATGTAGAGCATACTTGTAGTTTTTAATAAACACAATACTGCCAGAGTTGTATCTTGTTGGTTTATTATATATTATAGACTTGTGATGCACGGAATCTCAAATATATAAAAAAAAATTAGTCTCTCTAGTTGCAGTAAGTGGGAATAATCTCCCTTGTATATAGAACTGAAATATCTGTCTGCTTCTAATCTCTCAGGTTTTATAGTATATTCTCAGAACTCAGCTCATGTATTCAGTCACAATCTGGTTGCACTGCGATACCATCAGCTTCTTAAAATACGCATAAATATATGCTGTTTGTACACCCAACAATCTAATTGTGACCATCGGTTAATTTCTTCAGCCACACAACTTATTAACCAAAATCGCCAAGTTCCTGGAAAAGTTGGTGGTCAAGAAATTGCATGCTTTTTGGTATCTTAAGGTTAGTCACTTTTTTCACAAAAGCAGCCATGGAATTGTTTCATGAACCAATTAACTGTTGTCTGCATCCTACTGATCTAGCATTTATTATTTTCTTGTTACCGTTAGGTATCCTAAGTGGTTTCTTTAGTTGAGATTTCCTGAACAAAATGCATGAATTTTTCATTTCCATGGTCCACCCAGCTTGTCATCCAGTTTACATTACCTCAATAGGAAATCCTTGGCTAGCACTGGAACAGATGTAAGGTTCACCTACAGACAGCAGTTGGAAGTCGCCCAACAGTTATTGAAGTTGCATGTTTCATTGCTAGAAAGTTTGGTGGAGCAAAACTATTTATGTAACATTCACTGTTTGTCTAATAAAAATCTACAGCTTTTGATTGGAGCTGCTGTGTATGAGATTGGTAGTTACGTTGTGATGTCATTGTGTGATATTGGAGAAAAATTACAAGTGAATGGCAATATGGATAGAAGAGTTGAGAAATTCAGAGGGACCACAGCATTGATTCATTTTTTTTCTTTTTATTTTCGTACAAGTTATAGTTAACAAGGTGAACAGGACAGGTAATCTACAATTCCAGCCGCAGTTGACTTACACTGACAAAAGGAGAAAATTAGTATTTTCAAGATAAACTTCAATTATGAACAGACTAACAAGGCCATTTTCTTTATAATAAAACCAACTAGATGCACTAATTTGACACATTTATTCTGGCACGAAACCCTACATGTTTCAGACAGTTCCTCTGTCCATCATCAGGAGTTTATCCACTGTACACTCAGCAATGGTATATGTCATACAGGTTTGTAGACAGCTTTTGAGCAGGACCTGGATTGATCCTGGCTGTGCTCAAAAGCTGTCTACAAACCTGTATGACATATACCATTGCTGAGTGTACAGTGAATAAACTTCTGATGATGGACAGAGGAACTGTCTGAAACATGTAGGATTTCATGCCAGAATAAATTTGTCAAATCAGTGCATCTAGTTGGTTTTATTATAAAGAAATTTGTTATGATGTACGGTCACACGAATGTAAAATTAACAAGGCCATTCTAAGGTGAGTTCTCATTAAAATAAACTGGAATTATCTGTTCCAGAATAAGGCATATTGGCATGTTTTTGTTTTTGTCTTGTATCACTGGGGAAAAAAGGTGGTCTTTGACTTATTTCGTTACTTTAGCTTATTAAAATATTCTGTGAAGTGTTGACTTGATTGGAATGATAATATATATGCTCGCCAAAAGTAATCCATGTGCATAATTTTTGCATCACATATTTAAGCAGAAAATGCTTAATTTCATGGAGCCCTTTCTGCGAAGCCAATCTTGTTGCAGCTAATCAAGAAATTCGTCGCCTGTACGGAAGGCAAAGGTGCTTTATCATGGGAATGTGAGCAACCCTCTAGTACACCCTGCTCCACCTGAAGCAAACCTATATTGACATACCGTATCTAGGAACCATTTTCCATACTATTCTGTTATGTACGCTTAGACCTTAAGCTTTTTTGCCAGTAAAATTTTGCACGTACTCCAGAAAATTTTTTTCAGGCCAGCGGCTTTGTCAAGTGGTTAAATGGACATTACCGTAACGTTTCGAGAATAAGTGACGGTCTCGAGCCGCTGTTTTCCTCGCCATTTAATCACCTGACCCGTCTGTTAGTCGGAGAAAATGTTACGGAATTTTTTCGCCGTGAAACCTCTGCATTATATCCGAACGGATTGCTTATCTCTCATATGAGTATTACGTATCATACCCTTTCAGTTCTGGTTGATTTCTGGACCATTGTGAATTAGGTGGTGAAGAATACATATTATGAAGCCCCTCCGATTTTATTACTCAACAGCAAAACCAGTATAATATAAATTGAAAAAATTCAGAGGTGTTTATTGTGATGAATTACATAAGCACTTGATATTATCAATGCAAATGAATATGAATACAATCCCCTTGTTATGTCGCGGGGTTTTGCTGTTGTTCCGTTTAGCTTCTGAATTCCAGGGGTGCAGTATAATAGCAATGTTTGCGACAGCGTCGAACAGGCACAATGTGAATCAATGAAACGAGAGAACTAACCAATGGCGGGCAACATTCATATAAGTAACATGGCGGCGTCAGTGTTTGAATGTGTTGTGTTTATAAATTAAGTACGTATTCGGTATAGTACTTACGGACATTCGTGTGAATTAACTTGCACGCATTCGATAGATGTCATGAAATTGTATGAAGCGTGCGTAATAAGAATTTTAAGTGAAGAAGTATGTTATAACGAGGAATAATTACATTGTGATCATGAAGTTTCCAAGCACTGGCCACTGGTTTGATGTCACTGACTCGTCGTAGTGATAAATTATATTCGTTTCATTTTTCATTTGAAATTTTATGGCACTGAGCCACAAGGTTCCTGTTTCTGTGGTGTTCTTCATTTCATTTTGGTGTGTGTGGATTTATAGTTGAAGACCGGCAACGTAGAACTGCCAAAGTTGAACGTAAGTTTTGTGCCATTACTTATTTTTCTATATTTAGAGTGTTTGTAAGTGACTTAAATTAATAATTTCCAAGACTTGTTCCATGGCCATGCATACGAAAATTGTACTCATTAATTTTCGTCAGTCAATAATCACATTAACATGCGAGAGACAAAAATTCTAGTTTAGGCAGCCCAGGTACCACAGTGTTATAAATTACCCTAGGAGTTTCTAAATACAGAGTGCTGAGAATCTTACCAACATTGTTATGACCAGAGAAGTGGATTATGTCTGCCTTATTGAGAGAAATGGTGACTTAGACTATCATATCAGTAATGCTGAGTTTTATTTTCCACACAGGCCTATATGCAAGTAACACTTTTGCAAACACACACTCAGGCAGAAAAGTCAGTAGCTCTTGCGGTAAAGTGTCTTGTCCTATAATGCATAATAAATTCACTTTACAGACCGACTGCCCAGAAAATATGTATATATATGCATGTGCCTATATTGATGTTTAGGGTCCTGAGAAGCATGGAAGATGATGTTAAAGTGTATAATCTGAAACATTTGCAGAGTTTATCTGTTTTTTGGTTTTTAATGACTTATTTGTTACTGTTGTTCCCAAATAATTTGTTGCAAATGTTTGGGACATGAGGGTAGAATTCAACAAGGCGGACACAACATAATGAGAAACTTCACGGTTCTCTACACCTTAAATTAATGTGGCTAAATCAAGGTGTGTTAGATGAGTGGGGGATGTACACAGGGATGTTACATATGACAGAAGGATTTAAAGTTTTGCTGTCAAATAGTCTGCTGGGCAAGATAAAGACAATGTGATGTGAGGATGTGAACTGGATTAATCTGGCTCAAGATATGGTCCTGTAACGTGCTGTTGTAAACATGGTAGTGTACATGAAAAGTGACAAATATCTAGACTAGCTGAGTAACAACTTACACGTAACTGCATGGTAAATGTCATCTTGGAGGAGTTGAAGGTTAACATGCAATTGGTTAAGAAGTTCTTACTTTTATGGAACCAAAGTTACAGTACATTAGTTTAAGGTTTATTTGTTGGTTACAGTAATTGTTCTTGATGTAATGTAAAGAGCAGCAACTAAGTAAGTTACTTAAGATTTCCTGAACTGCATTACATTAAGGTTTACACTCATGTAAGATGATACAGGGTGGTTCAGTACATTCTACAGTAGGACTGCCACATGCTTTATTCACATTTGTGTTTGTTATTGAGAACTTCAGATGTTAGTGTACAGCATTTTTCTTTTGCTTTTTGACAAGACTGTGACTGGTGAACAGTAGATATATGTGAGCTGGTACTTGCACCCTGAAATGCTAATGCTGATTCTATTGTTGGAGTGTCTTGTAGGTTTTGCTGTTTATTTTTAATGTGATTTTCCTTTATTACATCGACATTTTCAGATTTAGTGAAAGAAGTTGTGATATCACCATTCTGTGGTTGGAATGTAGCACCATGAGCAGGCCCCATACTCTCTGCTTTGGAAGCATATTTTTTGGCATTCATGTATGCCTTTAAATGTTTATTTCGTTCGTATTCCTTTTCAAGATATTTCTTAAATTCATCTCCGAAGTATTCATCCATGGCACGCCAAACACTTACACTATACCATAATAAAATTATAAACAGAAATACCCCCCGGAAAAGACCTGCGAATGGAATCATTTTTATGCGTGTGCAATAACTCGACCCTTGTTTTAATACAACTTCGTTATTTTATTTTCTATAAGTCTGATTTGACATCAGATATTCTGCTACTCAGTGAAGAAAGAAGCGATAATCCCCATCATATCTGCAATTCTTGGCCAGCACAGTGTCATGAACATCAAAATGACATTGGCAGTAATGCACAGTTTCATGTATGCGACACCTTTCGGTGACTGTAACCAATTACCAAAACCTTGATTTTCGTCATCTGATATATCACTCACTTGTTTGTCACGGTTCTTATGGTTATTTACAGCCCTTCTTTTCACACATTTTCGTTTCTTCATGTTGATGTATGGTAACCATGTTATATATTTCAGCAGGAATCTGTAAGATATAAAATGTGGCAGTGTACTTAAAGTTTGCTTCAAATAGGATTTAATTGAAGGAATCATAGTTAAGGTAGGACTGGAGTTCAACAACTGAGACTACAATGGAGATTTCTGAAGTTAGTGAGATTACCAGGACATCTTGTTTAATCATGTTTAGTATAAATTTCTCATAATTAGAAGGATGATATACAGTCTAAACACAACAATTTATTTATCATGCAAAATCAGCTGCTTGTTTTGGCTAATGTATAGCCATCATCAGGCTGACTAAGAAAGTGAAAATGAAATATTTACGGTTACGTGGGTGTTGAGATCTCGAATCTTACGGGTATGTTGTCGTATAAAAACATATAACATAGATATGCAGCCTCAGGAATAAAATTCAGTTAACATGTTCTATGTCTGATTATACTGAAAGCACTAAGGGGATGAACTGCATTAACCTTTATCCTGCTAATGTGGACTTTTGGGCGAGCTCCTAATAATGCTAGCAAATGGCAAATGGGGTTTAATTCGGTAACCTAAAGGTTAAGATTAAAAATTTTGTCTCTTAATTGTTCAGTGATGAAATATATTTTATTACCATGGCTAAATTTAAGGAGCTGCACATAAATATCTCTCATAATTTCACATGAGAATTAGCTTTAATAGTGTATCAGTCAAACCAATTTTGATTCCATTAATTTTGTTTTCAAAATCCTATTGTTACGGTACTTGACACAAAGTTTTTCGTTGCAGACCCACTAATATATGCAGCCACAACACCGAACTAACCACACCAATGTATTTTAATTGACTATTTTAACAGCAGTAACTTTAGCAAGATCGAATATTGCGCTTCATGATGATGGTGATTGCACCGAAACATGTAGGAGATGTTTTAATGTAAATTTTAATATTCTTTTTAAAACAATTCTCTTTTGCGTCTGTTGGTAAATAAAAAACTTTGATAGTGTATCAGTGTTTGTACATCAGTATGTACAGGTCTGTTATGGCATACTGCAAGAACAAGCTAAATGGTATATATGTATATCATCACAAACACAACTATATTCTTTGTAGTATGTTTACTATTACTGAGGTACAGCTGCATGTTTCGGCCATCAATGTTGGCCATCTTCAGGTTGTACATGAGGAACTTATCAATAAGCTATACCAACGTGTGTGGGGAGTTTACAATACCATAGCACTTTAGACTTAGTCCATAAATAATATAGTTACCAATATAACATTGTACATATCAAAATGTAACCCACTTTTAGACATAGCTGTAAGTAGACATGGATGTCACTTTAACACAATTCCCTAAACAGCCCCAGTCCACACCCCTTTTCTCCAACACAAAACGAGATCTCGCACCCCCACCCCGCAAAATGTAAACTCCCCACACACGTTGGTATAGCTTATTGTTAAGTTCCTCATGTACAACCTGAAGATGGCCAACATTGATGGCCGAAACATGTAGTTGTGCCTTAGTAACAGTAAACATACTACAAAGAATATAGTTGTGTTTGTGATGATATACATATATACCATTTAGCTTGTTCTTGTTATCTGACAACACAACGGGGTGACACACCTCAAAATTATGGCATACTGCATTTCAGTAACAGTGAGTGTTGCCCAGGAAACCCCTTTTGTTAGTTTTACAATAGGACCATGTAAAGGGTTACTAGTGTGTGGTGTCTTTACAGACTGTAAACAAATATGTGTTAGTATAAGATACAGAGGAATGACCCACGACCACATTCTTCATTGTCACTCGTTGTAGCCACATATTATTTTAAAACTGAACTTCATTCGCTCCATTGTTATGTGCAGAATGCGGCTATTCCTTGCTGTTCTCAGGAACTTCTTCCATTCCTCTCTGTTATATACCCTTTCCTTCAACCCTTTTAAACCAACTAGTCTTCCATCCTCCCTCACTTCATCTTGCCATCTATTTCTTGGTCTACCTCTCAGCCTTGTTGTTTCCAAATTCATATATAATACTCTTTTTGGGGAATTCTATTTTCTTCCATTCTCTGTACATGTCCAAACCAACATAATCTATTTAACCTTGTTGTCTCTGTTATAGTGGGATTTTTAACCATTGCATAAATTTCTTTATTGGTTATTATTCTCCAATTATCTTTTTCATTGTAATATACTGGGCCTAAAATTCTTCTATACCGTTTCTTTAAAACTGAAGTGCTGTGCCAAATATGAGATATTTTAAGGATGGTAAATATTAGCTAGAAGATTTTAAGTTTGCAGATAAAAATGTGGCAATCTCCCCATCTCACCTGGCTCCCTTTTTTATACTGGTAGGGTCATTAACCAAAGGTTACCATTAGATTCCTGACAAGATTGTTTCCTATTGATATGCACTTTTATTTACCATTGACCTTCCAAGTCGTGTGGAATTTCCAGTTGCAGCGATTCAAACAAAGAATAATTGAAGAAAATGCAGAAAATCCTAAAACATTGGATGTATGAGAATACACAATGTGTATAAATTATTTATATGCAGACAGAAACTTGCTGATGGGTCTTTTCGTATAAACGAAGGTGGATTAGAAGTGATAATGGTTTCCATTGTGGCTAGTGCAGCATTTCCGAACCGGATTGTTGTTTCGTGTGAGCACAGGTGATATGATTTTCTGCCCTCAGTGTTATATCTGCATAACTCAAGACTGCGTTTTGTAACTTATTAAATGAAGTGACGATATAATAAGGGTGTTCTTAATATGTGACATCAGTATTAGTACTGCACTGGCCACTCCTGTTGACAGTCAATAGGACTTTTCTCAATTTTAGATTTTTGGTTATGTTATCAGAGTATGGTAATTACTTGCTTTGTATTGAACAGGCTAGCTGTATTGCATGAAGTGTAATGAATTAAACTGTCAGTCACAACAAATCTCTTAATTTTTCAGAGATTTAGTGTACTTCACGGCATGTTTCAGCGAACTTGGCTATTATCAGGTTATACACATACTATGCACGAAATACTTGGGAGGAAATAATCTGCATAAAGGAGTATAAAAATAAATCATCTTATTTTTACATAAAATAATAGTAATGTATAAGGTTATGTTATAGAAATAAATCTTGAATTTGGAGGCAAACTTTTGCAAGATTTTGTGGGGTAGATCCATGGGTTTATATTGAGTATATACTGGATGAAGGAATTATTATTGTAGAATGTTTTTTTCGGAAATGTAATATGTAGGTTATAAGCTTCTTATAGGATGAATTTTATATAATACTTGGAAATCTGTATTAGTAACTTTACTCTGGCCTGATTTTGAAGATGCAAAATGTGGTTTTGTTGATGAGAAATGTGTAGATGAAAATTTTGATTATGTTATGCAGGAACTGAAAGCAGTCTTTCAGTTCCTGCATAATATAAACAAAATCTTACTTTACTTTACCTCACTACACTTTATGTATTGTCACAATGGGATGTTAGAATAAAGTTTATTGCTGTTTGGGCCAGGGTACCCCATACTAAACTCCACAAAATTTGGAACAATGGTGAGGAAACCACAGTTTTTTTAATCATTGTTAGTTAGCTCTGTGTAGCAATTTTAAATGGCAATGGCCATTCATATAATAATAATAATAATAGCAGTGGTAGTAATAATAATAATAATAAAGAAACCAAGAAGATTTTAAATTATAAAGACCTCACAATAGAAATACAGCGCATGTGGAATGTAGAAACAAGGGTGATACCAGTAATAATTGGAGCGACTGGGACCATTTCCAAATCATTCAGAAAATACGTGAGCGACATACCGGGAAACCATGACGTTAAGGA
>JGI20166J26741_11683918_pt1 | contig 10967 bp, 5 predicted proteins | sample TergutCu122P5_FD_26741 | JGI IMG/M metagenome (IMG submission 26741) | reverse complement strand
TGAAATAAACGGCATTTTGAAGAGAAAAAAAACGGAGATTATGCAGCATGTTTAAAATGTTCAGTATGTATATTTGTTGAATAAATATTTAAAATGTAGCCTCTGGAGGTTAGCGCTGCGGTACAACATATATATATGTCGTTAGGCTTTAAAAGGTTAAAGAAGTGCCCTAGCATCAGAAGGTCTTTGTACTAGCAATTAAAATACATCACAATATCATTGACAGAACCACAGCTCAACATGGCAATATCCTGTCTCTATGCAGGGGACACACAACTATGTGATAGCACCAGCGAAACATAAGTGCCTGTTCTTTGCTTGGGATATGGTTACTTACTTTCTCAGTGCTGCAGCATATTGTAGTCAGATTTTACAAAGAAGGAATAACACTCAAATGAAGAAAGCCAAGTCTGTCAGTGAGGAAGTGAATGCTAACCAAAAGCTCCATTAATAGTTGCTCATCGTTTTAGCAGTCATGTGTATGGTTCATACTGGAAAGAGCAGAGGTGTGAGGTGGGAAACAGAAATCTGACAGGAAAGTTATATTCTTATGTGTAATTGATTATCTTGACTCAGCAGAGATATACAACTGGGTTGGAAACAATACACTTGTTATCTACACATTACTGGCTGTACAGTACCATTCAAAGATGTTTAGAACATCAGCAGTACACACATTCCAGCCTGTTGGATGTGTACGTTATTATGTGTGCAATGAAACAATATGTATGGTTTACACTCATTTCATCACGTAAAACAGCTAAAACATTTAACATCTACACACACACACACACACACACACATGCCTATAGAACATATGTCTTTGCAGTCATACCAACCACTAGAGCGATATGTCTCACTGATACTTTCTTCACAGTCACAATCTGTCCGATTTGCACCGTGACTTCCTGACACGAAAGTCTGTCCACCACACTAAATATGCAAATGTTATACACTGTGCCACTGGAGGAAAGTTGTGTTGTGCTCAAGTGGCCTCCAGATTATGCATCACTGGTAGTTTTGTGGTCTGATGCTTCAAACAGTAACGGTTAGTATGTCACATGTTGACACAGCAACTGAAACTCCCCAGTGAAGCAACTAATGGGTCAGTTATTAACACTGCATCAACTACGAGTCTCCCACACCAGTTTACTTGTTACAAGTTTCCCCAAGTGTTCATATGTTCAAGTGGGAAAATAACATTTTAAGTCTTAAAAAAAAGTGGAAGGTGTTGAAAATCACTAGATCCGACTATCATCCATTTGCAATGCTAGCTCCTCACCACCAGGAACTTCTGGACCATTGTCACCTGCACCCTCCTCTGGGTTCACTTCTGTAAAACACAGTTTTTTTAATACAAGGAATTTTTTTCCCTTATACACTCCATAGTTATTTGGCTGTGAATACAGTTGCTATTATGGAATCCACTGATTTACTGTGTTCACAAAAGCCTCCCACTGCATTCTACCTTGAGCCAAGTGAATATGTACTTATTGTATTTATGTATAGTTTATTACAATTGTACCCTGTAATTCAGCCTATTAAATTATGGGATCATTACATAAGTATGTGGTCTTCACATTATTTTAAGTACCATCCTTGTATCTGCCTGCAAGAACCAAGGAGAACCACAAAATACTTCTGTCAGGATAGCCAGCCTATGGACCAGGTTTTGACCCAGTGCCATCCCAAATATAAAGCAGGAGTGCTAGTCACTTGAATGTGGTGTGTCATGAACCACTTTAGTCAGGACTTCATCCTCATAACCTACTACCTTAATAAAATTTAGTGGTTAGCACACCGGGTATATATTAGTGAGGTCTCATACTTGAATCTTAGCTGTAATGACTGAGGTTTCTCTATTGTTTTTTTTCCTCAGTTCTTCAAGGGAAATGCTGGAACAGTATTTTGAAATAGGCTAAACTGCTTCATTTCATATCCCTTCCAATTAATTATTATCATCCTTCTTTCTGTTTGACATTTTTAACTTGTACAGTTCAAAAAGCTATAAATAAACCACGAAAATTTTTGGTCATTGTTCTGCCAAATGATCCCTACCCTTGCTGGTTACTAACAAAAATGCTGTATGCAACTTATGTTTACCCCTTGGCTGTTCATGCAGTTTAATTACCATAACAGAACTGCAATCAATGAAGAAAACACAGCCCTCAATACTGACCATCAACTTTCTCTCCAGCGTTGTTATCTTCATTCTCTGCTTTCTCCAGGTCCTGTGCACCAACCCTCTCATGGTCACCTTCCACTGCTATGCCATTGTCACCTGATTTTGGAGAAGGAGCTGCAGCAACACAATATACGCACTGTAAATGTGCACCACATGCAGCTGGAGCTGTGTTAATTGTGTTAAGCTGTGTTGTGTTAAGGTCATTAGCTCCCAAAAGTACTACTTTTTTTTTTTCTGTGGCACAACTGCCCAACTCTGACCTATGCCGCATTAGTGTTGAGGTTTCTAGATCACACACAATTAGACACACCCAGTAGGACTGCTCTGAATGAGTGATCAGCTCACTGCAGAGGCCATTACTGACACAACATACAACAAATAAAAGAGATGAGCACCACACCCTCAGCAGGATTCAAACCCATGATCCCAGCAGTTGAACAGCCTTAGACCAGACAGCCATTGGAACTGATATAAAGGTGACATTACTGCAGCCTCCCCTGCGTCAGTTCAATTCACCTCACATTTTTGTGACCCGTTTCTGTCACACTTTGACATCATCATAAAGACACCATCTTTTTGTCTCTGTAACAAATTCTCATGGTAGCAGAAAGTGGAGGTTCAACACCACTAACGCCAAAGCCCTCAGTGGACATGATTCGACACCAGTTTTATCCCCTGCCCCCCAATCCTCAGAACCTATTTCCATAAGATCCATCCAACTGTCTGGTAGAAGAACCCAAAGGCTCAACACTGCCCATACCAAAGCCTGCCATTGGACACAATCCACAGCCAGTTCCATCCACCTCCCAACCCCACTACCTATTTCCCTATAATCCACCTTACTTGTGAACTAATTCTCTGGCTACCAAAACTGAAGGTTCAACACGACTAATACCAAAGCCTGCAATTGAACACATTCTGAGCCACTTCCATCTGCCTCACACTGTCACATCTTAGGTTTCTAACATCCAGCTTAATATTACCCTCCCATATACACCTGCGCCTCTTCTTCCTTTGATGTCTCCAGACAAAACTATATAAATATTTCTTGTTTCTGACATGACCAGGTGGTTTTAATCACCCTAATATTGATGAAGACTACATACATTGAACCTTCCCACTATGCATTTTTCATTTATTCCTCTGTTGTTTCATCCGAGATCCAAATGTTCCCAACAGTACCTTGTTCCCAAAAATCCTTAGAGTGATACACAGACTGGTGACCTAGTGATATACATGAGGGCACCAATGCAGCCCTGGAAGAAACATGTATAGCTACAAAGTGAACTGACTAGACTGTGTATGTGTGTGTTAGCAGTACACCGGAAAGTTTCTGAACCATCATGAGAAGAACAAACATTGCAACAAAGAAAGCACACTTCTACTTCATACTGTGTTTGCAAAAACTGTCTACCATGACAGATTTTTAAGAGTTTTCCTCATCTATTCCAGCAAATGTCTGGATAGTTATTCAGATTAAGCAGTGAGCTTCTTTCCACATCTTTTATAATTCACTATTAATTAATTATCCTATGATTGGTTGCTATAATCTCAGTTACCAATACAAAACCATAAATTATGAAGCAGAAAGCACTAAATGATAGTTGAGGTTCCTGTATTGGTAGGTATAAAGGGTGTGACATCTTGGGATGTAGTTTCATAGATGGGACCCCATGTGTTGGATGGACATGCTACCCTGAAAATGCAGACAGCCGGTTCCTCTGTTATGTTGATACCTATCTGGAAAAGTGCAAAGCTTGATGTCCTAGAAGATCATGATCTATAAATTGATATTCTTATCATTTTTGTGCACTTTACTCAGTGATGTATTATGACCAGTTCCTCACGAATTAAAATTGGTTTTCTGGCATGAATCATGTCACATATAAGTGAACATTATGTTTACCATTCACAGTGCAAGATGTCTGGTGAAATGTCTGATACCATTAAACAAGAGAAATTCATTATCATGTATGTACAGCATTGGTCCAACACATGAATACAAGAATTTATTACCTACAAACCAGGAGTTATATTCTATATCCTTGATTTTTTGCATCACCCATTAAACATTGGTATATGCAATTCTACACTGAAGATCAACACGGTCCAGAGAAAATACATAACTGTAATATGTCTCCTACATGTTTCAGCCTGGCTGCACCATCATCAGACAGAATATGTAAAATACCAAATGGAAATTACTGAAGCTTTATATTAAAAACTGGAGCCTTAAGTCAGCTGATCTATTACAAAGTATATACAAAGTGACAAGCTGAAAACCAAACACAGACATACGGCAAGTTTACTGGCTATTGCAGGACTGACATACTGCCACTCCTATAGCTACATTATCTGATGTCTTTGTCACACAGTCCAGTTTAATCTGTTGTCTATAACAGATGGGTGAAGCACAGTGTAATTCACATTTCTTTTGCTGGTGAGTATGCTCTACAGTTTAATATACAGGATTGTCATTGTGGAAACCTGTATAAGGTAGAAATCATACAAAGTGTCATAGCACGCAATTCAATGGCCATTTTATGGAACGTTTTTGGACACCCAATACTTAGTTGTCTGTTGCAGCCTGTTCATACGCCTAATCTAACCCCATGTGACTACTATGTGTGAAGAAGTTTGAAAGACAAAGCACATAAAAGCAATTCACACACATAGGATGAACTTAAAGAAATCATCAAGTGCAGTGTATTGGCAATTTCTAGACAAGAACATCAAACAGTTAATTTGTTCACAAGGTGTCAACCATGTCTGAGAGTTGAAACAGGTCATTTCCAACATCTACTCTAACATGTGGTAATTTATATTACATATATAAGAAAATGTAAGGCAATCAAGCTTGTTGTGTGTCTGGCTTTTACATCCATTCTCTTATTATCTCATTCTGTTCTGAAACTAGGATGATGCAATAGCATGTATCTGTTCTTGACTACAAAGTTGAGGTTCTAGTAAAATAACAATTCATAAAATGTTACAGCAATAAAATATATGTTGCTTGTCCCCAGTATACTGTGTGCCATACATCATACCTGTAACTGTTTGAAGATATGACATGGCACACAATTTACTAAGGACAACCAACTCCATGGAGCAGAGCCCTTCTACAGCAGCTAAAAGGTCATCAAATAATCAAGAAAATCCCCACATTTTTTGAAACCTAAAGATTCATTTCCATACCTGTCCCTATCCTCAACCAGGTCAATCCAGTCCATGCCCTCCTATCCCACATCTTGAAGGTGAATTTTAATATTATCATCCCACTTACACCTATTTCTCCCAAGCAACCTCTTTCCCTCAGGTTTCCCCACCAAAACCTGCTACGCCCCTCTCCGCCATATGTGCTAAATGTCACCCATTTTATTCTTCTTGATTGGATCACCCAAATAATATTTGGTGAGAACTACAGATCATAAAGTTCCTCATTTGGCAGTCTTCTCCACTACCCTGTCACTTCACCCATCTTAGGCCCAAATATCTTCACCCTGTTCTTGAACACCATCAGCCTAATTTACTAAGGACAAGCAACATATATTTTAGTGCTTTAGCATTTAATGTATTGTTATTTTAAATGAACTCCAACTTTATAATAAAGAATGATTACCATTACCATTACCTTTCTACTGTCACTACAGACTAACACCGTCGGGACTGGATATATTGCAACATATTAAATAAATAATGGCATTATAGTAACACAAATGTTAAATAACTTCCACTTTGTAGTTTATATGTTCTTGCGATGGCCCTGCCTGATTGAAACATGTACAAGACAATTCCAATCAGTGGTACCAATGAATGGAATTTAATATCAGGGTAACAACTACACAATCACACTTACTGCCACTCAGTAATGACCTTATGAAATAAGACAATTATCAAATTGTTTTACATGGTTTGTGTGTAACTTGAATGGCTAATGTTCAGGGTGACAATGGCATCTGATCATTTTTAATACCAAAAAAAAGCATGAAATCTTGTGCTTAAAAAAATATTTTGATGTCCTAGCAATACTACAGTCTTCTGACCTGTGACACTTGTAGTCTGCTAGCCAAGTACCAACATTTTGAAGGAATCTCCTGTCTTCATCTTCAGTGTAACTGTCTAACAAAGTCCATGGCATCACATCCCACGATCATTCTGTAAGAACCTCAAATCTCGCAGCATCCCAATACCATTTTTATAACAAACTTCTTATTTGTACTGTACAATGCAATGGCTCTTGGAAAGCCAATGACTGTTTCACTAGTCTATAAAAGATTTACATATTGTCAGTGGCAAGTTCTACTATCAGTGTGACACAATGTTCTAGTGTGTGTGATAACATATGTGTTCTAACGTTAGCATGACAAAGAGTGCTGTTATCACATGTCTAGTGGCATGACAGAGGAGAATGATTCAAATCCTTCTATGGTGTGTTTAGTGTCAAAAAAATGTTGTGCTTCTATCTAATCAATGTGTGATATAGCCTCGTAAGCATTTCACATAAAAGAATAGTAATACCACACCAAAATAGACCCATCAAGGTGAAGACTAAGCAATACAAAGACAATGGTGCTGGGACAGAAACAGTACAGGCATACCAACCATCCTGACATCAACAGGGTGTAACATGTTTCTATTTAACAGCATGCTGAAATGCATCCTGATGTTTGTCAGGCACAGATTGGCAGCCCTCAAAGAGTGATTGGATACTACCTGTAGGGTAGTGTCAGAGTTTGGTCACGCTGAATCGTGGTGGGGGGCGGACTGCATCAGGAGGGTCCTGGGGAAGGATTGGCAACCCCCTATGATGCACAATTCCACTGAGACCTGGCACCGTCACGTGCAATTTCGTCATCTCACGCAACTCCCCTGCCCTCAGATGGGCTACAACAAACCAACGGCCACTATCATGAACCCCTCGGCTCAACGTGAATGTACCTCACGCTATACTAAGCACTTACTGTGAGTGTCCAATATTCATGATGTCTGTTCAAGAAGTCCTCAGAGTGAAAGCACAGCCACCCTTTAACATCACTTGATGGCTGTGTGAATTTTAGTCTGATAAAAATAGTGTGTGTATTGGTGATTCTTAAAAATGTTATCAACAGAACAGTGCACACATGCACATTTTTTAAGTTATAAAATGGGAAAACTGCTATGGGACCTTACAGATTCTTAGAGTGGCACTCAGTAATGAGGCATTAAGTTAATTAATAGCATTTGTATGATAAAAACATATTAAAAGTGGTTCACATTGGTAGGAAGATGACCATCATTCTGGCTACCCAGCCGCATCACTTACTAATGACACAACAAAGCAGTCAATGCCTTGGTACATTCAAATCAATGACTAACAGTATAAGAAATGGCAGAAGATATAGGAAATATCTGTAACATTGCATTTCATAATTTTGACTGGAAATTCCAGTGGTTAAAAAACAAAACCTGAACATTGGCACAAACCTGTTCCAACAAGGTGAAGTGAAAAAGAACTTCATGAAATTAATTACTGTAGGTGAAGAAACATGACAGACCAGATTGAATGTTAAGACCATGGTCATTATTTTCTACAACTGTCGAGGTCTGGTGCATTGTGAGTTTTGATAGTACAGGTCCAACAGCAAATCAAGAATACCACTTGACCATTTTATGGCATCTAGATGAAGCAGTGTGACAGTAATGACCAAAACTTTGGTAGGAACACAGCTGGTTTCTTCACCATGAAAATGCTCCAACACCCATGACATACTCAAAGAAGTTTCTCATGAAAAGCAGAACTCCCATGGTTTCATAACCACCATACAGCCACGATCTCTCTCCAGCAGATACCTTAATGTTGTTTAACTTGAAGGTGAGTTTTTAAAGGATGATGATTTTAATCAGTAGAAGAAATACAGGAAAAAATGCTGAAACTGCTAACACAAACTTCATTCACATGTTGGGGAAAATGTAAACATCACTGGAATCATTGTATTAATGCAAGATGAGACTATTTCGAAGGCAACTATGTTTAACAAAATTTATCTGGCATGTAAAGCATTTCATTTAATCAGTCTGGGAACTTTTTGAACAGGCCTCATACATCAGGCTGGCATCAGTGCTCATTTTCTGTTTCCTCTTTAAAGTCTGAAATACAGTTAAATAATGTAAACATTCAGTTCCTACCTCATAGAAAACCCTGTGTATACATTATGGACCAGCTGGTTAATTTTATTTACATAAAATTAAGGTTTTTAATGTTTGTAGTTGATTTAATGCTGTCAGCAACTCAAGATTATACACCATCAAATGACTGGACAATGAATTGGAAAGGATGTTGCAGGAAGTGGTCATGGCCTAATTTATGGTACCATCTTGGCACTTGCCTGAATGGACTAAGGAAAATGATGAAACACAGGACAGTGTAAGTCTGGCCAGGATATGAACTGTACACCTCCTGAATACAAATCATAAGTGTTGCCACTCACCAAATTTGCCAACTTACTTGGTTTATTAATATCAAAGCAGATCATACTTATAGTTTATGTCTTTTAGAGCATCAACTGTTCCCACTTTGTTTTATTAATGTGCAAACAATGCATAAAGCGAACACATCATTAAGAGTGCTAAAAGATTTTGATATAATTTTATATGTTGGGGTCTGGAGTAACCTAAGCTCAAAACCAAATGTATCTTTTTTTTTTTAAATGGGCTACTCAAATAAATAAAAAAAATGCATGACATCAAACACAAATTTGACTCAGTTCTTCCATGTTTTTCAATATGCAGCATATAAAACACAGTAAAACATAACGTGTAACTATAAGGCATTTTAAGTTACAACAACAGATTTATATCTGCAGTAAATGAACACCATGACTAAGGAGTTGTGCATAATTAACATGAATGCATTTCAAAACTTGTGGACTTCAAACTGACCTACACCACTGACCTCACTATAGTATGAAGGTTGCCAAACTGCACAGCATTTCACAGAACTCTACTGAGATTCTTGTGGTCAGAAGCACTGACCATACATCACAGTTGAATGACAGCACTTATTCATTATTAGGAGGTCCCATGTTGATATCTCTCCCAAGAGACCGGCAAACCTAACTTGAGACTTTCTGTAACTTTTGCCCAGTTCCCCTACACATCATGACCTGTGTTCTAGAGCCTGTTCAATTCATAACTCAGTAATCATCCTGTAATATGAGCTACCGACAGCATCACTAAATATACCAGAAATATTTAATTTCATTGATAATGAATATGATTCTTTCAGTGATTCACTGGACAGCCTTTGGTGCAAGTTACTCAACACACTACAATCAAACTTGCTCAGGAAGTTTTAATGTAAATATCCTATACCACATTTATAATGCTTTGTAAGTATAACCAAATGCTGGTAAGTGATTCTATGAGTACACTGTAATATATTCACATAAAAATACTCCAAAAGGGATTAAAAATTGCAGGGAGTAAATGTCAGTTTGGTCTTGTTTCTAGTTGTATTATTCTGGAAGTGTGTCCTTATGTACCATGACAGATGAGATGCAAACAGACTGGTGTTGCTTTCTTGTAAGTACAGTCATGTCTACTGTCTAACTACCTACATGTAACTACAACTCCTGTAGCAGAACCCAAAGTTTAAACACTGTTAATGCCGCACTCTGCCACTGGACATGATCCTGGTCCAGTTAAATTTCAGCATAAATCACTTAACATAACTGTTTCTGTTTATCACATACAGTACTTTATCATTTTTAGATCAGAACATTCTTAACTGCATGTTACAATTCCTGGCTCTAAAACTTCCATCTGTTTGATTAGTAATTTGAGTCATCGTCGCCGTCGTCCCTTGGGCCATTTTGGGCAGGAATTAGAGCCCAGTCAGGCGACTGGTATGGCTCTGGTATGCTGCATACTGGGCAAGTTCTTAGGGGTAGTTTGCCATTGCTTTCCCCCGCGTTTAGACGTTCCCACTTTCGCTGCCAGGTGCCTCACGTCCGCAATGACACGAGAGATCCTAGCAGTGAAAGGTGGAATTATGGGAGAGAAAAGTTGTCTGATATCGCTTAAATTCTTAGTCCTACACCATCTGCTAGCATGATGTCAGTATTATGCCTTGCTGCCGTTACCTGCAGTTGACGTTTTTGTTTTTGAAAGTGTCAGGCCCGGCTGCTTGTCCTTGGATGCTTCTTTGAGAGCTGCATGAACCTACACAAACAATGCAGACTGTTTTGCAACAAGTTACTTAAATACCTCAGAACATCACACGAGAGAGGCAAGCAGTACCATGACTGGGGGGAGACGCAAATTCCTCCTCATGGGACGCAACCATCTGGGAGACCTATGCATGGATGGGAAGATACTATGAAAATGGATCTTACAGAAACAGGGTGTAGGGGGTGTTGACAGAATGTATCATATCTTGGCAAGTTTCATGCAAAGTACAATTTATATTTGACAGATAAAAGTTTTAGTTTTGATGTACCAGTACCTAATGTTATAAAAATTAATTTAACAATTATGGAGATAACACACAAAGACTGACATATGGCTAGGATCTCTCCATTACCCACTCATTTCATGCAAAGAACATACAATGCTGGTTCCTATCAGTACAAGGGCTGTCACATTCAGCCCAGTTCATTTGCTAATGATATATTTTTATATTTATATTATATATATTTTTTTAGGTTCCTTTTTTATAAAAATATGGTTGTAATTTATGTATTTTTATTGGAAGAGGTTATGTATTCTTATTGTTATCTATGTATACTTATTGTTAGTCTATGTT
>JGI20166J26741_11683807_pt1 | contig 10967 bp, 8 predicted proteins | sample TergutCu122P5_FD_26741 | JGI IMG/M metagenome (IMG submission 26741) | reverse complement strand
GTTTTTTTATGTGTACCTAACACCACAAGTATAAGTTGCAGGTTATTGGCGTGCTGTGGTGCTGAATGCTATCGCGTGGTTCATTCTATTATCGTTTAAAAATGGCATACCCAACAATACTGTGTATCAATTAGGAGGCTGTTGCCACACCTTAGGTATGTACGTATGATAAAAATGCAGTCGCTTAACGTGTAAAGGTGTTCATGTGCCATTCAGTAAAACTCAGCGGGCAAATATCATGGACTTGGCCAGTTCTTGCATAAACAGACAAATACTACAGATCTTCGAAGTACATCAAGAACTAACAGACTGGTGTAATAAGTGTTTGGAATCGAAATCTTTTTGTAAACCACCTAGAATAAGTGGCATTGATTTTTCACACACTGTAAATAAATAAAAGAATGCCTAAAGTCGATGTACCTCTTACTTAATACACCACTTCCGTGTGGACATACGTAGATATTGAAAAACTGTGTTCTTCATTTTATTATTTGTCAATACATTTTCATCTCCCGCAAAAGATATTTCAATCACCAAGGTGACGGACTTAAATTATTATTATAATTGTCAATGAAGTTTCATTATTTAACGCACTGAGACGACAATATACTGCATCACATTAGCAGCAGTCTGCAACTAACAACGAATGCCTATGAGACTTTTCATTCACATTTATCGAAATAATTCTGCCATCCACACCCCGGGATCAGTGTATTCACACTGAAGTTAAAAGAATATAAAAATGTTATTTACCTAAATTTATGAAGTGTTCATTTGCCTGCTACAATGACCAATAAAAGAAGTCACGTTGCTCAGGGATTGGCAGATGATTTAATTAAACGATATGAAAGCGGAGAAATTTATAGGTTGGAATTTGTTTCCAAAGTTAGTTACAGATACAAAAAATAATGATATGTCCACAATGTTCCCTCTAAGCTGCGCGGGTGCGCAACCGCGCAATAAGTGAAATGGTCCCGCGCACACTGAATTGTTTCCGCGCAGCTGGAATTTGCTTTTGAAAACGCTGCTGAAGGCTGGAGTTTTTCTGGTTGTGCTAAATTTTATTGTACCAATCAATTAATAAATCAAATCAAACGTATGCTGTTTTTCAATTTTCATTGTAAATAGTGTTATTATGTATATTACAAAAAACTTAAAATGCCGCGTAGTGTTAAGATTTTGTAAAAAATTTTCTGCTCAGAGCAGTAGCAGGTCCGCACAGCTGTAAAAAAAATTAGAGGTAACTTTGGATATGAGATATTGGCAAGGACAAATTGTGGTAAAACAAATAGTTAAGTGCCTGACGGTTGTAATTAGACTTAAGAATTTCAATAAACGAAGGCTTCATCGTTTGATAGACAAGAGAGGTAATGTACGTATAACATATTCTGAGTGCGAGTTTGTAGCCTGTTATCCAGCATGCAGTGCGCAAGCGCCGTATTATATTGTCATCTGTGGCTTACCCGGCTGTACCATATTTTACCAAAGTGTCTCACAAACGGCAGGACCTTCGTAAAAAATTGGATAAAAACTGTGTGTAAATTTTCTCAAAGAGTTTTGTCTGAAATATTTCTCATTCTAAGAAGAATCGAGCGAGAAATGACCATAAATGTACACAGGACCTAATGTAAAATACCCGCCATTCTTGTCACATTTTAATGACGAACTTTCTGGACATATTTTCGAAAGATACTCCAATATCAAATTTCATGAAAATCCTAGCTTTTTCATGCGGACGGGCGGGCATGCCGAAGCTAATAGTCGATTTTCGCAATTGGGCGAAAGCGCCTAAAAACTATTACATTATTTTAGTGCTTGTTGTAATTACAGTTATCTTAAAAACATCATTAAACTAAGGCCACACTGCTTGACAAAAAATTGTTATATTATTGTAGTACACGGTTTTCATAAATGATTTCTCATTACATTTGGTCAACTTTATTTCACACAATCTTCTGCCACCCGAAGCAAATATCTTACGCAACTGCGTTATGGGCATTCATAAGTTACGAACAGTGGACCAAAAAGGAAATTATACCTGCTGGTCGTGGATGAAAACGGACATAACCTTCGTGAATCTCAATATTTAAATAACCATACCGGGGTCTAGCGCCATCGCGACCTAGTGGCTAGGGCAATTTTTCATTAAAACCGAGTGCTTTTTCACCGGTATCTTGGTGAAAATTCATGTCTGGGACATAAAGTAATTCTCCGTAAACGTTCCAGTATTCATCGAGGGCCGTCAAGAAACGGGGTATTTTATATGAAGACCAATGAACATTTCCGCCCCTGTCTCGGTACCAGCGGAGTGATTCTCGAGAAAATTCATATCTGGCATGCATTGCGCACTTTGTAGGTTTCTTGACGATCGATCGATAATTACGGGGATTTCACGTGAGGACAGAGATACTTTCTGTCCCTATCTGGGCTGCCAGTAGAGGGATTTTCATGAAAATTCAAACATATATGGTCTATGTTTAGTTCGGACAAGTCAGGATATAACGTCACTTTACATGAAGGCTAACGTACGTTTCCGCCTGTCTCTCGGCTACCTGAGACAATGAGGAGATCTTTATGGAGCATTTATACACATTGTAAGTTTCGTTGCAGTCGGTCAATAGTAAGTACTTTACACCCCATATATCGGCTTCCAGTAAAGAGATATTCGCGTGAGTTGATCAGGAACACATCATATAGTCCCTACACTTAGTCAAAGTTTCTTTGACATTCAAATGAAGTATCAGTTGTATCGGCATTGTATGCGTTGGATACAATGCAGTCTGAAACTACACCATTTTTAAGACACATCCGTAAATAAAAAACTGTCTCTAAGTTTTACATCAGTAACCACATACCTTTTAACCATTTGGCTCCAAATTTCCAAACTGCATACCTCGAAAATCTGCATATGGCATGCCGCATGTCATTCTTACAAGCACTCCTTCCTAAAATATGTTTGTAACCAACCTTGACTCAGAACTCTTGTAATGTATCTATGACATCGCTCTTGAACATTTTGGTCTAAATGAATTCCAAATGCAGTCAAAGTAATCTAATCATACTTAATGTCTGCAAATCACAGCTGATGACAATTGGGCAACTTCCACCCTCAATGCAATTACTGGATTCCTGTTTCGCAGGAGATTTTACTACCATGGGGCCATCACTTCTATGACACCAGGCCATTATTCCAGAAAGTGGAGGTTCCAGAATTGTCTCTGCCATTTGTACAGTACCAATCCCATCTTATCAGTCGTCAGCATGTGCCAAGTTGTAGCACTGTTGGCTAGCTGCTTCCATGAACTTAGAGCTGGCTGGACTGTGAGTCAAGTATGAACAGGGATCTTGCACCCTAGAATCTTTATGTCTGAGGGAACAGCACCCTGCACCTGATAGCTTCAGTACAGGGTGTGTAATATTAAATGGCTTAAATTGACTGGCGATTTCCAAACCACCTTTGATCCAACCTCATAGAAGACCAACCATTCACAGTAAACCACAGTACTGCTCTGTGTATTCCATTTCCATCTTGGGGACTGCATAAGATACATCTGTGTAAATTTGAACTGATCCTAACACATGGGTTGACTGATAGCACAGGAAGACATAATACATACTTTCACAGAATTTTTGCAATGAATATCACTTATCACCATTAGAAGTTGCTGCTGACCTGTTATGAAACACAAATATTCATCTATGCGAGCTTCAGTGTTCATCATTGTGTCAAAAATGTCTTCACAGCTGATCACACACTAGCACCAGTACCAGTACTGACACTACATCTAGTGACAGGATTAATGCTAGGAATTTATTAGAAAACTATGTACTCAGAAGTGAATCTTAGAACTGCAGACTTAAAGTTTGTTTAATTTCATATAGTCTATTATGAAACAAATTTAATGAATCTATGCTTCTTCTGTGTTACAAGTATTGTGTATAGAAATCACCTTATAAATAAATGAAGACACACATCATAGCGGAAAATATAACTCTCATGTACTTTGGTTCACAGTTTTTGTAAGAGTCTTAGTAAGTTTTATTTTTTAATTGGTTCTTTTCAAGCGACATAACACTAAAAATCTGTAAGTACTGCATAAAGGACACAACACAAATCACTTCTGGCGAGGAGTAACAACGAAACATTAAAAAACCAGTGTTAAGTAAATGGTAATCCATGTTTCTTTTCAACCCTGAAAAATATACTAAAGATCTCAGTATCTGTTTCTGGTACTGTATTTCCATTTACAGGTCTTCCTTCCAAGCACAGACTATGCCTAATCAATGCTGCATATCCATACAGAGAAACTGTGTTTGACTTTTAGTTCGTGTTGAAAATCTATTCCAGGTGTGTTATTCAGTTCATGCTTGAAATCCATTCCAGTCATGTTATTCACAAATTTAGGAATGAGTCTTTCAATTGACAGCATTTTGTTGGCAGTTTATATTTTCTTCTGTCAATTTCACATGTCTTAATTTCTTGACAGAATCCTGTGATGAGTTTCAAATTTAAAGGTAAATTGGCTGTAAAAACCTAATGTTAAAGAGTCAGCTGTATCAGATCATTTACAGTGCCAAGGACTGGAACCATTTAAAACCCTTTCAAATGTGAACTATGTGAGATTCTTCACTAGTTGTTGCTATCCTAACTTACTGCAAAGACAGAAAGGAAGACAAAATGCTCTGATTCACAGTGTGAATAAATCTAACAAACATGGAAAACCAAATCAAAGCCACAGAAACTTGCCTTTCTCAACCCTGCAAAATGTTCATGCAGCTGAATGCAAGAATCATCCTTAAAGCCAGGAGTATTGTCATATTCCTCTATACTGAATAATTTACTGAAAGTGTAGAAGCTTTAAGGTCATTATATCAACTGATGAGTTTTGTTGTATGGGACAATACACATTTACTGAAAATTGTGACAGACATAATTTATCTATCAAATCATACAGTGTCTCCAGATTTCTGGTTCCTTTCTAATTCACTACATCAGAACCAAAAGTGACTATTTTTGATGCCCACATATCAAATGAACACAAAATTGAGAGATATCTATCAGACAGTTTTATGACCAAGATGCTTATGTGAATAAACAGGCACAAGGAAACTGTCAACTAAAGATTTTGCAATGTCAAGACAGAGTATGTATTTAACATTTTAGGATGTCAAAGTTATGTAGAACTCAGGACACTAGGTATTAAACCTGCATTATTGTCCTCCTGGCACTGCAGTGGGAACAAAAAGGCAGGTTGAGGTGGCATAATGAACAGTATCACTAAATGTCACGTCTTTTTAAATTAAGATGAAACAAAATCAAGTAGCAACTTTCCAGAAATTATTTTCTAAGCTTACCATCACTACCACATTCCTCACATAACATTATGATACAACCTGTCTGCAAAGTTCCTTTCCACTCGAACTTGTACCACATAACTCCTTTTTGAAACTGGGTAGTACCAGTCTTTGTATCTACGAGTATGAATAAAATGCTGCTGCTGCTTTCCTACACTGGTTGCCTAAATCATGAGTACTGAAATCAACAGCACCGTTCTTTATGTTTTACACATTTGTTTAATATTCTCTGTTTTTATATGCATCTTCTACAAAAGTCATGGAGCACCACAGATTTGTGTCACAATGGTTCACTATTAGAGATCCTGTCACAACCCATACTTTGTTTTACCGCAAGTTTTCAAGGCTTAAAAGTAAACCCACATTCAAAACAATAGAGTATGCAAAAAGCAGGGACTGAAACAAAAATATATATTTAATGATGTGTCTGCCATCTGGTAGTGGCAGTTTGAACAAATCTGAATGTGGTTACAGCTGGGTGGTATTGTTCCCAATAAGCACTGACCTGCATTCAAGAACCTTACAAACAGGTCACACTGTTAATGAAAAAGCATCTACACTTATCAATTACAAAGAATAAATGGAAACCAACTGTAATGCAAAGTGCTGAAATAATGCTGTGTAGGTAGCATCATGGCACAACTTAAATATAAGTTGAAACATGTAAAGTGATTGCATATTGCACACCTTACATCTGGACTTAACAGGGTTTTGTAAGACTGGTCAGATTACATCCTACATGGGAGAAAATAAGTAAGAGTTGTGTGTGTGTGTGTGTGATACATCCTTAGATTAGTGGAAGTAATTTAGTGGTGGATAATCTTGGAGGACAGCAGGCATAAAGGTAAATACTGTATGTACTCATGTTCAATTAAATTTGTGTAACATTCAATTTATAAAAACCACAAATTATAATTTTAAACTGCAGTGTCTTTCTTCCTAATTACTGAAACCAGAGCATGTGGACCACAGGCTCTGCAAGGGTGACTGCTTTGGATTTTAGTAGGTTAAATTCCAATGCACTAGTGAACTAGAGAATACAGTTTTATTTACAATGGTTTAAAGTAACTAACATCATCAGTTAGTTCAAACTGGTTGGTTACTGCTGCTGAATATGAGTTTGATGATACTGATTGTCATCAACTTGCACATTTATAGTCTTTGTAAATGCAACTTTGGTGGAGGGCTGGTCCCAGTTATTTTCTAAGTGAAATAATATAACTTACAATTCCTTACTTTAGCAGGTATTTCCTACCACTGTGTTGTATACTAAAACTGTTTACTGTCCTGTGGTGGTTTGACATCTGTCAGTGGAATATTGTTATAAGTTTATTACCTCTTAACAGTGGCACAGATAACCAGTTTGGGGACCTCCCAGTAATTATTTGTGCTGTTACTCCAAGGTCTCTCATAATACAGCCTTCTGCAACAAGGAATGAATCCAGTGCAAAAGAACCTGCAAGAAAGTTCTGCCTCCTCACTCCCCCATGCTGTGGGATCTGTAGTGGTGTTATATGTGCCACTGCCTCTGACAGATCCTCTTTCCTTCAAGAGGTGATAATGATGAGGATGCAGTTCCTTAGTCATGCCAGAACACTACCAACATATCTTGATTGAACTAAAAATGTGTCACACACACACTGAACTAAAAATGTGTCACACACACACTCATAATAAAAACACACACACACACCCAAAAGTTTCTTCTCCTGCAACACTTCTACTCACATTAAAAAAAAAATAGATACTGAAATCCAATCTTGTAACAAACATGAGAATCTGAAATTTAGTAATGAAATAATTGTGTCATGTAATATGATAAATGGAACTCTGTTTAGTTCGATAAAACTACTTAAATGTGTTGTTTTTGCTTTTTTTTTTTCTTTCTCTTCTTTTTTTGGCTTTTCTTGTCCCAGTACATTGCTGTCTTAATCCCCAGGTATTTAGTCAGTTTGCAGTGAAACCTTATGATAAATATTATTATTAATATTAGTTCTTAATATTATTATTATTATTATTATTATTATTATTATAGAAAATGTGAATATATGTACAGAACAATACAATAAGGGAAACATGTTTGGCATGCGCATTGGTTGATGTTTACAAAGACAAAATTCAGCACATATGTTATAATTTAGTTTTGGAAGAAATAAAGTGACAAGGGACATCAGTTTAACAGAACGTGTGCCATCAGTCAGATGTTTCATTCCTGGTGTTTCTTCACATGATTATGTCATTCCAAATTTAAAACACAGCAAGATTATAATAAAGTTAATTTGTATTTTGAAAGTTGGATGAACTTGTAATGATGTCCTAGTGTTGAAATTATTTAAACAACAGTACCTTCATTCACTGTATGACACAGCATTCCTTGGTAAGTGTCATTTCAATCGTAATACCTTAAGGAGATGTTGAATCCAATCTTCCTGTGCATGCAATGAAAAGGAGGGATAAAATATATCTGAAAAGTGCATACTTGCACATGCATGCACGCAGAGACAGACACACTTACAAACATGCACACTATGCCATACATCATAATAGTAATTAGTGATATATAAAATGTTTTGATTCTGTACCAAATTGAAATTAATAAACATACAATCAATCACTCAACCACTCAATCAACCAATCAATTAATTCATATTGTTAAGGCAACTTTGTCACACTTTTTTTAATCATAATTATATAGTGGAAAGTGTTATGAACCAAGATCAGCTAACAGCAACAAGTGTACCCTTTGAAAATCTGAACATGTTGAACAAAGTTTCTTTGGCTCCATATTTATAATATAAAGCAGAACCAAACCTATAAGACTTCCTTCAGTCTCAAGAACTGTTGTTGAAATGTCAGGGACTACAAAGTCATGGACTTGGTTCCTTACACATCTCTAAAACTTTTTAGGCCCTAATGCTCAGTCCACTGGCCAAAAGTCACTGAAGGCAGCACAATGATGCACTCTGTTCCAGCTGCCTAGGTGTGGGGCTTCAATCCAGAAGGTACTTTAGCTTGGTAACAATTCCCTACAGCTGAAAGTCAACTACACGCAGTGTTGTTTTGGGGTAAATTTTCTTCTCTTTTGGCAGAACTCAGCACCAATAAGATTTTACTTCATGTAATTATTTTGTCATATGTCCTTCTAGTTGCATTATATCACAGAATAAACATAAATGTAATATTTCAATGAGAAAAACACAATCACTTGTAAAGCACTTGAGGGGGAAGTTAAGAGATTGCGTAGTTGAAAAATTTTCATGTTCAAAAGAGTTTTGGACAAAAACGCTATCTTTGCACACAGTTTCTTTTAAAGTTGGCAGTAAGTAACTTGCTGGTTTGCAAGAATCCACATGAAGACTGGACCCAGCACACCATAGAACAGTACAGTACATGCAGCTGGCAGACAGTGTCACCATTCTTTGGGGTAATGGAGGGACTGCTGTATGCATCTGCCATCATTAATATCACTACATTTTCTGGGAGAGCTGGACACTAACCTAACCTGACCTGAGCTATTTTCATCTTTCATTGCCAGGCTCGTAACTGATTTTGCAAAGAAAACCTGTCAAATATAAGGTAATGTTGTCACTAACATGCTGCAACAGACTTGCTTACTCTTCAGTCTAACATTGTAACCAGTCCTAAAGGGGAAGGCAATAGGTCCAGGCATGTTAATCACCTATGAAAGAATTTCAGTACTGTTAGGTTAGGTCAGTAGTGATATTACTGACAGGGAAAAGTTGGGTTTGTTTGAAGCAATCATCATAACTGAACAGTGAACTGCCGCCACATCTGCTGCAAGATTAATTTAGGCTAGCACCAGTCATCATCATCAGAGTCACTGTGTCGATTCCTCCGCTGCTGGCCTGGCTTGTAACCATTTGGAACAGGAGAGGGTAGCAAGCGTCCTCCACGACCAATTGCTACAGCTTGTTCAAAGCTTAGAGGGCACTGCTGAGATGAGAGTCCTAGGGGCATGGGGCCTATGGGACCTGTGGGACAGTGAGTGGGTGATGCATTTAGCTTGGGGAAGTTGATGGATGCAGGCCGCAGCTGTAATGTTGAGGGCTTGCTGGGGGTGTCAGGGAGCCGGCGACCTTGACCCCTTCGAGTTACCAGCACTGGGTAACTTTGCTGCTGTATTGGATGTGACATCAGTGGTTGGTGGGGGTGGGGGCGGTAACGGTGAGGTTGCAGCCGAGGCTGTGTGCATTGTCCTGGTCCAGTTCCCAGAGGTGACGGTGAGCGTGACCGCTCTTCCAAACTTGTTGTGCCATATGGTGGTAAGGTTTTTGATGGGTGATAATATGGCTGACTGGGGCTTGGTGACCTCGCTGGGCTCGTAGAAGCTGACCACGATCCTGTAACAATGGACAAAATACACCAAGTGTGCCCTACCAACTTAAACTCAGTATGCAGTCTGAGTCCTGGAACACATTATGTGCAAAATAATTTGAATTCAAATACAAGAAAATTTCTAATTCCATAAAAATAAAAGGCAAGAATTTGGATTATCTGTCTTTGTAAATGATTTCCTTTCATTGTTTCTGTTTCCATGAAACTACCATCATCCAGTTTTGTAATGACTTGCCAATGGCATTCAAAGGCTGCTGTAAAAATAGCACAAATAAATATTGTGTGTCAGTAAATATGGCATTGGATCCCTTAACTGTAAAATTTGGAACTTTGGGGTTTCTGTACTTCATAACACTATGCCTAAAACCTAATAAACACATTTAATGATTACCAAAAAAAAAAAAACTGTTCTGCCTTCAAAGTGAGGGTATGTCTGATTATTCACAATCAATTTCACGGCATTATCCAAGCAGATGTCATCAGGAATGTCCGGTGAAGGTGGAGAGATGCAAAAGTACTGTTACCAGAAGCTGAAGGTTGAGATTCATGCTTAAAGGCTTCATCAAAAGCATTTTGAAAGAGAGCACAAGCTTCCACCAAAAATGGTGTCACCTGGTAATGCAGCACAGGTGGCACCATGTACTAATTACAAACTTATCTGTTCTAGAACACAGCCAGTTTGCAGAGCATTCTGGTTAGCAGAATGCTGGACAAAAGGGCCCATATATTTCCGACAACCTGACTCATTTTTAACAGCACCAATTCTTAGGAGCAACACACCATCATTTCAGTAGTCTGAAATGAGGAGGAGGTAAGATATTCAAATGCAAATTAAGGGACTGTACTAGAGCTATAAACAAACACAATGTAACAGCACTTTTTATGTACACATCTTCAGCTTGTCATCAAATTCTATACAGACATATATCTACTGAATTTGCTGGTAACTAACCAATGAATTAGCATTAGCCAACTCACCAAATGACCAACCAAACCACCAACTGACCAACAAACCAACCAACCATCCCAACAATTGACTGTCTTACCAACTCCAACTGACCAACCAACCAACCAACCATTGACCAACCCCCTCCATTCAACCAGCCAACCAACCAAATATTCCAAAGAAAAATTATATATATGTGTGTGTGTTTTTTTTTATTTATTTATTAATGAAGCATGCTCCATTACCCATGGTAATACTACATGCTATTGGTATACAATTAGATTGATGTTGGTTCACAATTAGGTTCTAT
>JGI20166J26741_11683696_pt1 | contig 10969 bp, 11 predicted proteins | sample TergutCu122P5_FD_26741 | JGI IMG/M metagenome (IMG submission 26741) | reverse complement strand
CTCTCTCTGTTCCCCTGCCATAATACATTAACTGCACAATATCACATTATATCTTCCCCTCTAATCCTCTCTCTGTTCCCCTGCATTAATACATTAACTGCACAATGTCACATTATATCTTCCCCTCCAATCGTCTCTCTATTCTCCAGCCATAAGGCAGTATCTGCACAATGTCACATTATATCTTCCCCTCTACTCCTCCCTCTGTTCTCCTGCCATAAGACAGTAACTGCACAATGTCACTTTATATCTTCCCCTCCACTCCTCTCTCTGTTCTCCTGCCATCAGACAGTGACTGCACAATGTCACATTATATGTTCCCCTCTACTCCTCTCTCTGTTCTCCTGCCATAAGAGAGTAACTGCACAATGTCACATTATACCTTCCCCCTCTACTCCTCCCTATGTACTCCTGCCATAAGAGAGTAACTGCACAATGTCACATTGTATCTTCCCCTCTACTCCTCTCTCTGTTCTCCTGCCATAAGACAGTAACAGCACAATGTCACATTATATCTTCCCCTCTACTCCTCTCTCTGTTCTCGTGCCATACGAGAGTAACTGCACAATATCACATTATATCTTCCCCTCTATTCCTCTCTCTGTTCTCCTACCATAAGAGAGTAACTGCACAATGTCACATTATATCTTCCCCTCCACTCCTCTCTCTCTTCTCCTGCCATAAGAGAGTAACTGCACAATGTCACATTATATCTTCCCCTCTTCTCCTCTCTCTGTTCTCCTGCCATAAGACAGTAACTGCACAATGTCACATTATATCTTCCCCTCTACTCCTCTCTCTGTTCTCCTGCCATAAGAGAGTAACTGCACAATGTCACATTATATATTCCCCTCTACTCCTCTCTCTGTTCTTCTGCCATAAGAGAGTAACTGCACAATGTCACATTATATCTTCCCCTCTACTCCTCTCTCTGTTCTCCTGCCATAAGAGAGTAACTGCACAATGTCACATTATTTCTTCCCCTCTACTCCTCCCTCTGTTCTCCTGCCATAAGAGAGTAACTGCACAATGTTACATTATATCTTCCCCTCTACTCCTCTCTCTGTTCTCCTGCCATAAGAGAGTAACTGCACAATGTCACATTATATCTTCCCCTCTACTCCTTTCTCTGTTCTCCTGCCGTAAGAGAATAACTGCACAATGTCAATTATATCTTCCCCTCTACTCCTCTCTCTGTTCTCCTGCCATAAGAGATTAACTGCACAATGTCACATTATATCTTCCCCTCCACTCCTCTCTCTGTTCTCCTGTCATAAGGCATTAACTGCACAATGTCACATTATATCTTCCCCTCCACTCCTCTCTCTGTTCTCCTGCCTTCAGACAGTAACTGCACAATGTCACATTATATCTTCCCCTCCACTCATCTCTCTGTTCTCCTGCCCAGTTCTTTATTCGCAGTAATTCTGTCACTTCCCATTTCCGTTCAGTATCACTCACTGTTAATTCATCATCAGTCAACAAAGAAACAACCCTCAGTGCAACACTCAATACCCTAAACCCCACTTCACATCACTGTTGCCAATTTAACTGCATTCGGACTGCCATAACCACACTCAATTTGCACACCCCTGAACACATTCTGGTGCACCGGCAACAGTCCGACCGTTCGTATGGCTTGTTCCATAATGTTACTGCAATGGGTTACCGGACTGCTTACTGCCACAAGAAAGTAATAGCTCTTAGCTGGTTACCTGTTCCAGATGTTCGGTAATGTAATTAATTGCTTGACGGTGAAACAGACACAGGAGCGCCCAAGGAGCGCCCAATTATGTGTATACGATTAAGAGATTGTATTTTAAATAATTAGTGTTTTGCGTGTGTGATTGTGTTTGTATGAGTACAGAATATTTTTTGTTTTATTTGTCATTTTGTAATATACTACGTTATTTTACAACTTTCGTAACACAGACCTAATGCGATTTACATAATTGTTTTTGTTTGGTGTTTTGTAAACCCAATGATGATTTCTTGTGTATGTGCCGATTCATGTCCCAATGAAATGATAGAGCATACTACAACAAATTAGTTTTTTTCTGACATCTACTCGCCTTAAGGCTTGTATCTAAGGCAAAAGTTTACTACGTAATGATGAAGATTGTTGTTATTATTATTTCGGTGATGATGACTCTTTATGTACTCGTATATGCCTCAGTGTGTGTGTGTGTGTGTGCGTGTGTGTGTGTTTGTGTGTGTGTTTGTGTGTGTGTTTGTGATATTTGTTATTGACCATTACGCTTTTGACCCAGTTTTTTAATAAATGATATTTGCAATTATTATGATTATTGGTGTAAATAACAGTGTTGTGATTTTATTATAATTAGTAGTAGTAACAGTAGTAGTAGCAGTAGTAGTAGTAGTAGTATATCGAACTATGATATGTCTCCACATTTTCCGATCAGTTACAGTGTTTGTAGTATGAGTGTTAGCACTAAGAATCACGATTTTCATAGTTCACCTCAAACAGCACGATGACCCTCCCTCCACCTCCCAGTGTGTAGTGAACAAACTTTTGGGGTAAAATTAAATTCAATTCTATTAAAATCCATGAAGGCACTGACGGGGAGTAATAGTGTAGCTATACTGTGTTTTAGATATATCAGTGTGGGCAGTGTGGTGGATAGAAGAGTGTGTTTGAGTCTCGAACACGCTGTCCTGTCCACCAGACTGCGTGTAGAACACACTATTATGTATATACAACTGTCTTCCTGAGGATGAACTCAGGAAGTGCGAAATATGTAGGAGACAACAAAAATTAAAATTAAGTATTAATTTAGAAAATTGTGCTTTTCGTTAGTTTGTGTTGCATAATTATATCACAATGCGCGGTTTAATAAACATAAAACTCTTTCTTTAACCTCGGCGCTAGACGGAGGTGGGTAGTTAACGCCACGCCCCGGCCGATTTACCCCCGAGAAAGACGAGGTGGGCCCCAGGGCTGGTGTAGAAGGGTTCGGAATATATCGCCCCCACCGGTACTCGATCCCTGGGCCGTCCAGCCCGTCGCGAGTCGCTATGCCGACTGCTGACTGCTGTAATGCCATAAGAGAACAGAGGGACATAGAGCGAGCTTGATGTTTGGAGCTAACCGTAAGGTGACTTGTCTTTACTACAGGCGTTTAGAAAGCAATGACCATATTAATATTCAAAACACTAAGAACAACTTGCAACTAACTACATGGAGCGGCGTCTCATTGACAAGCTGACAATTGCTTAGCTAGTCACGAACCTCCTCCGACATTACGGAAAGTAGCGATTTGCCACAATTTTCACAAGAGCCGATCCGGGAAACCTCAGTCAATGCGGGACTAGCCTGCGGGCTGGAAGGTCCGGGGTCTGAATCACGGCAGCGAAAAGAGATTTTTCTCCCAAAATATCCAGACCCTCTTTGAGGCCCATGTATTGTCCTTTTGAATGGGCACTGGAATTATTCGCCAAGGATAAATCGGCTTGGACGTGAGGCTGATCGCTCACCTCCACTTGGCGCCAAAGGTCAGGAACGAGCGGAGTTAAACTCCAACTCCGCTATATGCCTTCGGGGCGTGTACGTATATTTTCTGAAAAATGACCCACCTGTCTCCATTCTCAGCCATCTTAAATCAGTCCACTCTGTCCAACTGCAGCTTTAAGATCCATTTTCATATTATCCTGCATGCACACAAAAGGTCTTCCAGGCAAAGTATGAAAAGGCCAAAGTATGTCGACCGAGCATTACTGCCTGAAAGTTTATTGGTTTTGCGAGTGTAAAGTCAGTCCTTCTAGACTTCTGAATAAGAGAAAATTGCTTACTCTGTTTTGACCTTAGACCTACTTAGATCTGGCTTAACTAAAAAGTTTATTTTTGTATTATTATGCGCAATTATGAGCTAAATAATACTTTTATTGTAGATTACATGAATTGTGGCAATACTTACTTTCTTCTCCTCGCCGAATCATTGTTGATCACGCATTCCACGATTGGAAATTTATTTGTCAAAACATTTCTTTGAAGAACCTGCTTGAATAGTGTGTCCAGTTCATTGTAGGGCATCTGAAATTAATAAGAGAAATATAAAAACTTTTGGACAAAAATTTACCTAACCTTCAGGAAGAAATTTTCCCTCGTACTACAGCGTGTTCAAGAAGAAGAGTGATATATGGTATGATATATTTGTTATGTGTGTAATGAATAACTAATGTACATAGAAAGTTAATTTCAAATTTGAGGAACACTTGCATTTAGAAGCAACAAGTTGCTACATCCTACCTAAGAAATACTCACTCATCAGTGCAATACACTGTGAATTTTGTACACTCAAGCAGTACGATAGAGCCTCTAGACTTTTTCTTTCAAAGCAACAAACCTGCTAGTTCACTGTACTTAAAACTATGTGCAATTTGTACTAAATCAGCTGCTTCTCACTATAAAACCTTTAGTAACGTGTCACTCACCCCCATTCCTCGTACATTTTGGCGACGACGTTTACGTATTTGGCTTGTGAAGATTCTGACTTCGATATTGTAAAAGTGACTTGTATAATGTGTGTAAAGTTGACGCTACTTCTGAATTTACAAAGTTAGTTGTACTGAATGTGTTTAGAAAACTTAAAAATTTTACATGAGTTGAGCAATTTGGTCATTAGAAAATTGAGAAGCGATTGAAATTACCCTTTTCTAAATTAACCATTCCAAATTATTTTGAGAGAAGCAAAGCTAATACTTATTTAGTTACTGAACTTAGAAACTTGTTTATTTACTGGAACTTGTAATTGTTTTCTATTATACTTATTATTTAATTATAATATACGTTACTCTTTTAAACTTATTCGGTATTATATTTGAGTGATTGATATTTATTTGACCCGACAGTTATGATATTCTTGAGTAACCAACAGGTTGTGTATTACCTTAATTACTGATTATTTAACAATCTCCTCATCTTCTGAGACAAGGGATTGTTTGGTGTCAGATTACCGTGATTTTGTGGTTACTTATTCAACCCATTAGTATTTCCGCGAGACGTAGTCAGACCGGACCCTTACTTGCAAGGCATTACAAATTGGTTAGCAGCGGTTGGGATTTGTGGATTTTCTAGGATCGAGTGATTTAGTTTTCCCCGATTTACCACGCGCAAGCTATTAACGATGTTACGGGACTCAAACTAGAGGTCATAACTAGTACATTGGGAAGGAAGAAGTCAGAATACAAAATTTTAAGCTAGAAATTTATTAGCGTATAAATACAAATCACCCGACATGGCCGTGGCCAGACTAGCCGCCGGGTTGGCAGAAACAAAAATTGAAGTGCAGAGGTTAAGAGAACGTATGTTCGCATCTACTCCCACCATACATAAAGACCTATCTTTAATCGCATTGGTACCGAAGTGGTCAGGCTCAGAGTCGACAGTTACTCTTGAGGAATTTTTCTCCAGTATTGAAGCATCAGCCCGAATTGGGAGATGGGAAGAAAAGGACCAGATAGAAATCGCGATTTTTAAACTAACAGATTCTGCAAAAATATTTTATCAAGGTTGCGCTGAATTCCACGCAGAAGACGTGACGTGGAATAGGTTCAAAAGTGTGTTTCGTCATAGATTCCGAGACGTACACACAGACCACAGAAAGCCTTTCCCAGTGGCCGCGCGGTCTAAGGCGTGGGACTGTGGCTGCTTGCTTGGTGGGATTGTGAATTCGAATTGCATTTGGGGAGACTGAGAAAAAAGGAAAAATATTACAGAAAAATGCCAATATCTGACCGAAAGGATGTACAAATAATGGAGTTCTGCAAAAGTAATTGAAACTGCAGTTGGAAGCAAAATGTATCAGCAGAGTGTACTGACACAAACTGACAAAATTATGTGCCGACAGTGCAGACGATTATGTCAAATGTCAATAACGACGTTTGCACAAAAAGGAGAATTATGGTGCGGGTGTACAGGTAAGGAAATTGTGGTGGATGAACATTGCAATGGTTGGAAATCTGCTGACATTCGCTTGAGAAAGTTCTGACGTCACAGTTATGAGTTTTTATCCGTAAAATTGCGATGTTATTTCCGTTTAATTATCGATACAATATTGTAAATTTAACCCAAGTCTTTATGGATAGCTTTATATCTTCCTTTTATATTATGAAAGAGGCAATGGGAATCTAAATCTGTAGCGTCCATCGCTTAAATTTTTCTCTGCATTTGCCGAGTTGTAGAATCCCTTTTGTTGGCATATCACTTAATATGATTCTTGTTCACTGTAGGATTTATATTATTTGTCTGAAGACGGACTGCTGTGCAAGGAGCAAGGGGCCTTCGTAATTGCAGTTTAGCTTTGTAATGATCATAAGTTGCTGCTTATGCACCTCATGTTGAAATTAGTGTGATTTGATATTTAGCTTTTAATACTACCTACATGGAATAGGTAGCAGTAGTAAGTGGGGCACTTGAGCGCACCCGTCTTTGTTAGCATTGTTGTCCATAACATATTTTATAACCTTTGTTACATGTAAAATACCAAACAAACATTTTTTTCCAAATTATGGTCCAAATACAAAACAACATTTGTTTTCAAAATTATGGCCCAAATGCCAAACAACCATTGTTATCCATAAAATAATTTATAAACATTGTTGTCCATAAAATAAAAAATCAGTCATTTTTTTTCCAAATTATGGTCCACCACTTACTACTACCATTGTTTTCTAAATTATAAGCAGAAAAATTTGGTCTGGTAGGGGATGCTGAGGACACCTTTGTATCAACATCCCCAAGGTATTGTCTCAATCATTCCTTTTTTCAGGCATAATCATTCTTTTATCATGACCGAATCTGAACTCTTTACTCGTTTCAGTGTTAACCAAAGTTTTGTTTTCCACATTTAGAATTATCATTTATAACTTATATTAACTTTATCTATTTCCTTATCTATAAGCCTTTTCATGGTTTTAAGGTTTAAAATTTTAGAGATCTCATTATTCAAATTAAAGCCTTTTATTTTCAACACTTCTTTTCCTTTATTCGTCAAATAACCATAGCTTTTAGGTTCTCCTGAGAACCATTCATTAATATAATCATCTTTTCCCAACTCGTCTGGCCATTCACCTAACATACAACCTGTTTCAATCGTATTTTGCCCATTATTAATATAAACAATGCTGTCTCTACCATAGTAAACAACAGATTTTCCGAGTTTGTCCAACATATCATACAACTGCAGTCTTGCTTTATATGTTGTGAATGCTACAATAAAAACGTTAGTTGAAAAACTGTCCTCAGTATATTGGTCTGTGTACTTGTAACTTGAATCATATTCTCATTAATAAAAATAGTATTACTGATTTTGAGTCTATCATCCAACAAAATTTGATACCATCGTTTGGCATCCATCACGTATTCAATCTGTGTCATATTTTGTATTTGTCCAAATTTTCCCCACAGAGAATTTAAGCAAATTTTTGCTACTGCTCGTTTACCAGGGTTTGGTGTAATATTTTCCGGATCTAAATCTATATCCAGACAGTTCTTAACGGCAATAATATAATTTTGAACTGATTTAAAATCATTTTCCCAAGGACTTGTTTCTAATTTCATTGTCATGAAATATTTAACATAACCATTAAAGAGATAATTACTTTTCCCTTTAAAATTCCAAACTTCATAAATCTCCATTATTTCATATCCTTTTTATATTGCCTTGGTTACTTCATCTGTGGTCCAAATTCGTAATAAATAGCTTTCGTCATCACAATGTGTGTAATTACTACATTTTTCTTCAAAACATTTCGTACACAATGTGAATATTAACTTGTCTTGTTAATGAATAAAACAGGGTGATATAATTTTTAGGAGGCAATATTTTACTTTTAATTAAACCATACCAAGCTTTATCATACTTTTCTGGTTTATTACTTTTCTCTGGATGGCCTACAGGATAATAATCAAAATACTGGACAGTTGGATATAAACTACAAATATCAATATGCCGTAACATTTTGTTTTTGACTTTAAGTTTACTAGCGTTTTTTCTACTTACATAGAATGCATCTCGGGGGTTCAAAGGTTCCACTATAGTTACATTTTTATTTATAGCATTTTTGTAAACTTTGGATTTCAACCTTATGCATTCCCACATTTCAGTTAGGCTGAATCCTGCATCTATTATTTGCTTACTTCTTTCTTTTGTTTTTTCATATAAGTCTTCCATCGTTTCTTGTTTGACGCTGTTTATTGTATTTTCATCATAACATTTAGGACATCCATGCCAGAAACATCCATGATATTGATATATAGTATTAGTTTCCTTATTGAATCCATCAACGTTTGCTCCACATATATTAATTTATCCGCCGCTTAAAGCATGTTGCAAGTTTTTAAATGTATTAAGCCTAGGAATAGAATCTTTAACTTAATTTTAAAAAATAGAATCTTTACTAAACATTTCTTTTTTATTGTCTTTTATAACTGAAATTTTTTCCTGTAGATATTTTGATCCGTAGATAGCCGTACAAACACCGGCTATTGTTATGTACTGAAAAGTGTCAATATAAGCAATTTCCAAAAATTGTTTCCTGAGCTCTAAGCATCCTCTGCGTAGGATATCAACATTCGAATCACAATATTCAAGCAATTCTTTCTGAAAATTAATCATGTGGGTTTCATGAACTTTTGCAACATGCCATTCTAGAAACTTTTCCCGTGCATTTTTTCCATTGTATTAACACCATAGTACTTTACATCTGGAATGGTTCCTATATAATTTTGGTTTTCGTTTTTATTAAAAAATGAGGAAAGTATACTTTCTGAGTTCATTCAAGTCAAAAGTCTTTGGGAATGCACTTAGAGCTGAAGCCACAAAATTATGGCTATCTATAATTGTAATCATACCAACATCTAGCAGTATCAATTTAATTCCATTATAAATTGTGTATGGTTTTAAAGTATTATCAACGCAATATTTCAGGATAAAATATGAATCGTATCCTTTTGTACTGTGTGCAATAGCAGTATAATATTCATGTTTTTTTTAGATATTAACCACCTGCAAAATTCTTGGTTGGTTTTGAAATAAAATTTTGTTCCATCGAAATAATGAGCTGCAATGAAATTGTCTCTGTGAATTCCCGTATCCTGTTCTGCTTCATAATCAAACCATATATATTTTTCTGTGTAATTACAGTTATTGTTTAGTTTTATTACATTTGTAATTATGTTTTTAAATATTTGGTTATATTCTTTTTCAGAAATTTTTCCTGTATTCTTTTGTTTCTTAAGGCATTTTCAACAATTTATTCTGATAAGTTTTTACAAATTGTTCCAGATATTTTTTATTATTACAAATACATTCATTTTTACATTTCGCACATTTTTGTTGTTTATGTTGCATATAGTATTTGTGTTCATTAGTTTTATTAGTTTCATGACAATTGTAACAAAATAAATATTCGCATATATGTTCTTTTGATCTTAATAGAATCATTTTACAATCTTTACATTTATAAACCTCCCTGTAAAAAATATCGGTTATAGACTTTGCAATATATCTTATTTATCTCTTCCTCAGAATGCTGTTTTTTGCAGAGTTTGCAAACATAATTGTGTGTTCTAAATTTATATTTGTCTTTATTGTTATAAGTCTTATCGCATTTATCGCAATAATAACTACTTCCCAAGAAAGCTTTCTTACTATTAATTACAACAAAATGGTTTCCGATTTTTTTTACAGAGTAAATTATAGTTTCCAAGTCTCTTACATAATTTTTAAGTTAATTTTGTTTGAATTTTTGTGCCTTCTCTAGTATCTTTAATATTGCTTTCAGTGAGAGATCTATCGAAACTATTATTTGTGTGACACGTTAAAGAGGTAACAATAGCTCTTGGACGGCACAAATTATCTTTATTTTTTATTTGCTTTATGCATCTTTTGGTTTAGATATCATTAGACAAATTTATGATCTTAGATCTACTTCGGCCATTGGAAATACTAAAAATTTTAACATTAAATTTGCACTGTGTATTATCTAAAGATTCATTTGAAGAAAGAATTCTTACAATATGCTTCATAACATCTATGGTTTTAACCTCTGATTCCACAACAGTAGAAATATCATGGTGGAAATTTGGGTTGCTTGCAACAATTGTTAATTTATCACCTTTTAGTAATTTTTTTTTTTTGCATGATCAATCTACTTCGGTTCAGTCAAATTTCTTAATAAAGCGTGATTTTGTTTCTATAATTGAGTATGCGGATTTGCTTTCCCCTCTCGCAGGTGTTATATCATTATGAAGATTTAATTTAAGTGTTACAAGATTTCGAAAAGCCGAATCTTGTGTTTTTAAGATTGATTCAATAATTTTAGCCTTCCTCATTTTTAAAGTAACTTTTATGTTATGTTCTTTAACAACATTTCTCAGTTGTTTTATCTGAAGGTCTTGTAGATCAAATTTCTTGAGCAATAGTTTCTTTGCTTTATTTAAAACAGAAAGCAGTTGCTGTTTGTTCCATTTTGTAAACCCTCGAAAGTTGTACAGTTTAGCCTATGAAATCAGCTCTTAACGTGTAACATCATTTACAGGTCCGGGTCTTCCTGATTTAATCGTTTGATCTGGATCGTTTTTAGATGCCTTTTGGTTCTTAGATTTCTGGCCCAGTTTTTATATGTGATTTCATCATTGCATTTTCGCAGTGTTTTATCCTTCTTTGATAGTTTGATCTGGATCGTTTTTGGTCTTTAAATTGAAGACCAGTAAGATTATGTAATTTATACATCGCATTTTTCACACTTTTCAATTATCTTTATTTATATTATAGAAACGTTTCTTTTAAATTCATAAATTATGATCTTCAAGTGACCTTGGGTACTAATTACCTTAAAGTAACCTTGGGTAACTTAATGTTTTTCTGACCGTGCATCATGAATTGACTATACATTAATTACCAACTTGATGCACTGATTATTATTTATTCATAAAATACTATTCTCC
>JGI20166J26741_11683585_pt1 | contig 10970 bp, 13 predicted proteins | sample TergutCu122P5_FD_26741 | JGI IMG/M metagenome (IMG submission 26741) | reverse complement strand
TTCATCTTCTGCTCCATTTCCGCGTCGCCGCGCTGCACGGCGTTGAAGTCGAGTTCCGAGGCGTTTTCCCCCTGCAACATGCTCGACGCCGCGCCGCCGCCAAAGCCGACACGGTAGGCCGGGCCGCCGATCTGGATGATCAGCATTCCTTTGGCCGGTTCTTTTTTCTCGATGAGCCGGCCATCTATCTGGCCGATACCGCCCGTGAACATGATCGGTTTGAGGAAACCCCAGCGCTCGCCGTCAGGCAGACGAAAATCGCAGGAGCGCGTGAAGCCGGCAATCAGCGGCTCGCCGAACTTGTTGCCGTAGTCCGAGGCGCCGTTCGACGCCTCGATTTCGATGTCTAAAGCCGATGCCAGATTGCCAGGCGTCAGCAGCTTTTCCTCCCAAGGCAGTTCATAGCCGGGAATATGCAGATTGCCGACGCAGTAACCGGCGGTGCCGGCGATGACCTGGGCGCCGCGTCCGGTGGCCTGCACGTCGCGGATGCGGCCGCCGGTGCCGGTCTCGGCGCCGGGAAAGGGGGCGACGCCGGTCGGGAAGTTGTGGGTTTCAGCGGTTAGAAGGAGATGGGCGTCAATATGCCGTAAGATCAGTGGCGATGGCTGGCCCGGCTGCGAGGCTTGCAGCGTGTCAATGGCACAGCCTTCGATAACACTGGAATTGTCTTTGAAAGCGATCAGCGAGCCATCGGGGTGAGCGTCGAGTGTCGAAGTGACCAACTGAAAAAGCGTTTCGCGCCGTTCCTCACCGTCATGGATATGTTTGCCCTTGAAAAAGCCGTGCCGCGAATGCTCGGAGTTGGCGTTGTTCAGATCCATGATTTCGACAATCGTCGGGTTGCGCCCGAGCTTTTTCACGAAGTAGTCGTAATACAATTGCCGGTCGCCAGCATCCATCGAGATGCCGGGCAGACCGAGCAGGGCATCGGCGCCAAGGCCGAGCAGATCGACCTCGTAGACCGCCTCCGGGATGATGCCGGTGGCAAAGCTCTTGAGCGGCGCCGGGTAAGGGCATTCAGTCATGCGGTCGTGGTGGCGGGCGATGAAGGCGGCCATATCCTCGCCCGCCGGCACCAGATAACGGCGTGACCGCTCGCAGCGCGTAACGGCGGCAAGACCCGTCGCCTGGCAGATGGAAACCATATTCGACGACCAGGCGGTGGCAAAATTCAGGCGCGGCCCGACTTCGATGACGCGGTCGCCGGCAAGCCTTGGCGTCTCGGTGATGGTCTCGGCGATAAAACCGTCGGCCAGGATCAAGCGTAGGCGCAGGGCTTCGTCCGCTGTCAGCGGGCGGCTGGTTTCGATGTTGAAAGCGTACTCAAAAGCGGCGGCGCGGCGTTTGTATAACTGGAAAACGGAGGCGGTCATGGGTGGTCACATGGGGGATGGATGGTGAGAGACGCTGCCGGGAAAATTCTACAGTGTGTCTAACTTATTCCGGAAACGACTATAATTGAGGAGAACAATATCAGAATGGGCATCTATCGAATCCAATGGAAGCGGACATTTTCGCGGCCCTCAATCGTGTCGAATTCGTGATGGTCGGCGGTCAATAGTTCGCCACCCGACACTATGGCTTGCGCCAGCGCGATTGAATCGGCAAGCGAGATTCTGTAAGAGGCCTTCAGCCGCCCAGCCACCGGAAAAATTTTCTTGTCAAACTCGCTGATCGAAATAATTGATTGCGTTACGCCATCCATAATTTTTCCGGCGTATTCTTTGCCGCTGTCGTGGTAAAAACCGTAATAAACCTCAAGAAGATTTACTCTGTTTATAATGATTCGGATTTCGCCACTCTGTGCTTTTTGATAGGCGGCGGCTACCTCGTCCGCGCCTTTTTCATTTTTCAAAAGCGCAATAAGGGCGCAAGCGTCCAAGACTAATATATCGCTCATTTTCCAATTTCCGTTTCATCATGGGTCATAGCGAGAAATTTATCTACCGTAAGCCCGCTGTCGGCGGCAAGGCCGCGAAGCGGGCAATCGTTTTCGCTCTCCATAATCGGTATCAGGTTGATAATACCGTTGGATTCATTAACCTTTACTTTCTCTGTGCGTATCAAGCGAAACAACGGCCCCGGCAATGTATTTGTATTAAGCACTATTTCAGTCATCACGGCTCCCGCTCCCCGATTCATAGAATTTCATACCAGCGTTTTCTGATTGATCATGGGCGGATGCTAACAGATCATGAGGGAATACGCAAAGCAGTGGGAAAGCGCATTCCCGAAAATAAAAACAACCCGGCTACCACCAAGGATAGCCGGGTTGCGCCAACGCCGATGTTTCCCGCTTTTTATTGGGTCTTGAGCAGATTCTTCACCCCGGCCACGCCTTTGGCCGAACGGGCAACCGACTCCGCCCGTTCGCTTTGGGCTACGGAATCGACCATGCCGGTCAAGACGACTTCTCCCTTGAACGTTTTCACGGCAATCGTGGCGGCATCGACCTGTTTGTCGGCAAAGAGGGCTGCCTTCACTGCCGCGGTGACGGCGGCATCATCCGTCATATCTCCGGCGCCGCCGCCGATCTTCAACAGCGAGGGGCCGCACAAGTAGCGGTTGTTGTCAATCACATGCTTGGTCTCCCTGTCAGCCGGAGCGGCGCAGGAAACGGCCAACGGCAACAAAACTACCAGCAAAAAAGCGAGACTGGCGCGTGCTCTGTGCTTTTCCATCAGTTTCTCGCCTTACTCCGCCGACAGCACCACATATTGGCTGCCGCGACCGGTGCGCACTTTCAAAAGCGCCCGTTTTCCGGCATCGCTTTTCTTCAGCGCCGCCATGGCCTCATCGACGCTTTTCACCGCCTTGCGGTTGATTTCCTCGATCAACTGGCCGGGTTTCAGGCCGGCTTGCTCGGCGGCGCTCCCTTCCTCAACGCCGCCAATGAGAACGCCCTGCCCCGTTTGGTAGCCCAAGCGCTCGGCCAGCTCCGGAGTCAGCTCCTGCAACTGCAAGCCGTACTGGCCGCTGATATTGCCGGATTCCTCGCCGCTGCCGGCGCTTTCATCATTCTGGCCAAAATTTTTCGGCTGTGTACCGATGACGGCATCAAGGCGTTGTTCCTTGCCGTCACGGATCAAGGTCAGGGCCGCTTTCGAGCCGGGCGTCAGCATGGCGACGCGGTTGCGCAGATCCCCGACATCGGCAAGTTCCGCATCGTTCAGTTTGACAATCACGTCGCCCTGGCGCAGCCCGGCTTTCTCCGCCGGTGTCCCGGCCTGGACATCGCTGACCAAGACGCCGCCGGCTTTGGCCAGGCCGAACGACTGCGCCAATTTCTCATCGACATTCTGAATCGACACGCCGAGCCAGCCGCGCGTCACCTTGCCGCTTTTCAAGAGCTGGGTCTCGATCTCTTTGACCATGTTGATCGGGATGGCGAAGCCGATACCCATATAACCGCCGGAACGGGAGAAAATCGCCGAATTGATGCCGATGGCCTCGCCACGGATGTTCAACAGCGGGCCGCCGGAGTTGCCGGGGTTGATGGCGGCGTCGGTCTGGATGAAGCTTTCATAGTCGTTGATGCCGACCTGATTGCGGCCCTTGGCGCTGATGACGCCGACGGTGACGGTCTGCTCGAGACCAAAGGGATTGCCGATGGCGATGGCCCATTCGCCGACTTCCAGCTTGTCGGAATCGCCCAATGGCAGCATCGGTAGATCACCGGCGCCGTCGATTTTGATCAGGGCGACATCGGTCTGCGGGTCACTGCCGACGGTTTTTGCTTTGAATTCCCGTTTGTCAGCCAGGATCACCGTGATGCTGTCGGCGTTTTCCACCACATGGTTATTAGTCAGGATATGGCCGTCCTTATCCATGATGAAGCCGGAACCCTGGCCCTGCTGAGTAAATTTTTTCTGACGTTGCGGCTGCCGACCGGGCTGGCCGGGCCGGAACTGTGGCCCGAAGAAACGCTCGAAAAACGGGTTGTTGAACATCTCGTCAACGCCCGGCATCGCGTCCGTGCCTTTGACGGCTTTCTCGACGCGGATATGCACCACCGCCGGCCCCGCCGCTTTGGCCACCCCGACAAAGGATGGGATCGTCGCTGATGGCGTGGCCACCGCCGGGGCGGTATTGTCGCTACCGCCGAAAAAGGCGAGCGCCGACGACGCCGTCATAAAAAAAGTCAATAGCAAGGCGGCCAGCAGCGGACCGCCTTTCCCCACCTGTCGTGTCTTGATCATAAAAAAACCTCCTTTGAGAAAATGCCGGTTGACCCGGCTGGTTTGTCCTCTCCGGGGGCATATCATAAGACGGATGCGCCGCTTGGCAAGATGGCGCTTCACCGCAAAAATCGCCGCCGGGCGCATCCTTGGGATGATTTTTCCGACGGTGGCAGATATGATACGCACTGGTCTTTCCGGCGCCCGTTTGTCGTGGCGCCGCATCCTCGAGTCTTGCACCGTTGGAGCAATTATGAACTATTTTCAACCGGAAATCGAATGCGCCTCCCGTGAGGCTATGCGGGCGCTGCAATCGGAGCGTCTGCGGAAAATTGTCCGCCACGCCTACGACAATGTCCCTCTTTACCGGCAAAGCATGGGGGAAAAAGGCGTGACGCCCGACGACATCCAGTCGATCGACGACCTGCCGAAGCTGCCGTTTCTCACGAAAGACGATCTGCGCGAGGCATACCCCTATGGCTATCTCGCTGTGCCCCGCTCGGAGGTCGTCCGCATTCAGTCCACCAGCGGCACCACCGGCAAACGGGTGATAGGCTTTTACACCCAGGAAGATGTTGACCGCTGGGATGAATGCTGCGCCCGCGCCATTGTCGCCGCCGGCGGCACCAGGGACGACGTGGTGCAGGTCTGCTATGGCTACGGTCTTTTTACCGGCGGGCCGGGGCTGAACGGCGGCTCGCACAAGCTCGGCTCAATGACTTTGCCGATGTCGTCGGGCAACACCGACCGGCAGATTCAGTTCATGTGCGATCTGAGCGCCACCATCCTCTGCTGCACGCCGTCGTATGCCGCCTATCTTGCCGAATCGATTCTCAGCGCCGGGCTGCGCGACCAGATCGTTTTGAAAGCGGGCATCTTGGGGGCCGAGGCCTGGAGCGAGGAAATGCGCCGCGACATCGAGGCGAAGCTCGGCATCAAAGCCTATAATATTTATGGCTTGACCGAATTGTCCGGGCCGGGCGTGTCCTCCGAGTGCTCGGCGCAGACCGGGATGCATGTCAACGAGGATTGTTTTTACCCGGAGATCATCGACCCGGAAACCGGCGAGGTATTGCCGGAAGGCACGAAGGGCGAACTGGTCTTCACCGCCCTGAACAAATACGCTTTTCCCATGCTTCGCTATCGCACCAGAGACATCTGCGAGCTGAGCCGAAAACCCTGTTCCTGCGGGCGGACCTTGGTGAAAATGTCAAGACTGATGGGCCGCACCGACGACATGCTGATTATCCGCGGTGTCAACGTCTTCCCCTCGCAGATAGAAACCGTGCTGCTTCAGGAAGGCTATTCGCCCAACTATCAGATCGTCGTTGACCGGGTCAAACATACCGATACCTTCGAGGTGCGGGTGGAACTGACGCCGGAGATGGTCGCCGACACGGTGCGGGAAATCGAGAAGCGGGAAAATGCCCTGGTGGCGGCCATGCGCTCGATGCTGGGCATTTCGCCGAAAATCACCCTGGTCGCTCACCGTGCCATCGCCCGCAGTGAAGGCAAGGCGGTGCGGGTCATCGACAAACGTAAAATCTGAAAACGAGGGACACCATGACCATAGATCAATTGACTGTCTTTGTCGAAAACGGCCCTGGCCGTCTTTTGGAAATAACCGAAACTTTAGGCAAGGCTGGCATCGACATGCGGGCGCTGTCCATCGCTGACACGGCGGAATTCGGCATTGCCCGCATCATCGCCAGCGACCATCAGCGGGCCGTCAGCCTGCTGCGCGAGGCGGGTTTTGCCGTTTCCACCACCAAGGTGCTGGCGGTGAGCCTTGACGACGAGCCAGGGGCGCTGATGAAAGTGCTGCGTATCCTGGCCGACGAAAAGATCAATATCGAATACCTGTACGCCTTCATTACTCGCCGACAAGGCCAGGCGTATGTGGTTCTCCGCGTCGAAGACAACGATGCCGCCAGCGCCGCCCTGGAAAAACACGGAGTGGCGGTGATCGGCGTCAAAGATATTGACGGCGTGAAGTGATTTTCGCCGACGAAAAACAAGAAATACCGCTGGCATCAAAAGTATCTACTAAAAAGGAGACACGCTATGGCTACCATCACCCTGCAAGGCAATTCCATTGAAACCTGCGGCGCCCTGCCGGCACAATCCTCGCCAGCTCCTGATTTCAGGCTGGTCAAGACCGATCTCGCCGAAGTGACCCTCGCCGATTACCAGGGCAAGAATATCGTGCTCAACATCTTTCCCAGCATCGACACCCCGGTGTGCGCCACCTCGGTGCGCCGCTTCAACAAAACCGCCGGCGAATCACCCAATACGGTTGTGCTGTGCATTTCAGCCGACCTGCCCTTTGCCCACTCCCGCTTTTGCGAGACCGAGGGCCTCAAAAATGTCGAATCCCTTTCCGTCTTCCGTTCGCCGGCGTTTGGCAAGGACTACGGAGTGACCATCACCACCGGTCCCATAGCCGGTCTTCTTTCCCGAGCGATTGTCGTCATCGGCACCGACGGCAAGGTGGTCTATACCGAGCAGGTTCCTGAAATCACGCAGGAACCAAACTACGACAAGGCGCTGGCCGCGTTGAAATAATTGCTTTCGTTGCAGCGCGATAGGTTGGGATGAGGGTAAACAATCTCAATGAGGAATATGATGAAAACCAAACTGATTGTATGGATGGGCGTATTGCTTTTGGGTTGGTTCACGATCTCATGTGCTCAAGCGACGCCAGCGGATGTAACGCTGAAAGATTATGGCGCTGACCCGACGGTGCTGAATATCGACACGTACACCATGTCGAACAACAATTTCAGAGCGGCATTGTGGACGGGCACTAAATTGCAGGTGACGTTAATGTCAATTCCCGTTGGCGGCCAGATCGGTTTAGAAGAACATCCCGATACCGACCAGTTTTTACGCATCGAGGACGGGAAAGCGAAAGTCCTGATGGGCGACAGCAAAAAGTCACTCACCTTCGTCAAAACGGTGGGAAAGGACTTTGCCATCATGATCCCGGCGGGGAAATGGCACAACACCATAAATACGGGCGATAGGCCATTGAAACTGTATTCCATTTATGCGCCTGTGGAACACCCGCGCGGCACGGTTCATCAAACTTTTGAAGAGGCGGAGGAAGCGGAACATCAGCATTAAGAGTTTCTCTGCCGTCCAATCCCAGAGAAGCTGCCTCAGCGGAATGTCGGTTGGGTTCGTGAGTGCTCGCTCCAATCTACGGCCCTTTCAAAAAACCCATGTAATCAATCGTTCCTATCCCAGCATGGAGCCGATACGGAAGACCAGCACCGCCAGCACGAAAGCGCAGGCGGTGTTGAAGCAGATGGAAAAGATCGCCCATTTCCACGAGGATTCGCGGGCGATGCAGATAACGGTGACAAAGCAGGGCGCGTAAAACATGATAAAAACCAAGACCGCCGCCGCCGTCACCGGGTTCCATTGCGGGTCAGCCTTGAGGCGGGCCGCCAGCGACGGGCCGGCTTCCGCATTGACATCGCCCATGGAATAAGCGGTGCCCAAGGTTGAGACGATGACTTCCTTGGCGGCGAAGCCGCCCAAAAGGGCAATATTGGTGCGCCAATCAAAACCAGCCCATTGGGAAAGGGGTTCGAGGCCCCGGCCAATCCGCCCGGCCAGCGAATATTCGAGACTGGCTTCAGCCTCACGGGCGTCGATCCGCGCCAGTTTTTCCTGCAAGGATTTGGCATCCGCCGAAATATTTTTCTTCCGCAAGGCCGCTTCATCCCGTACCTCCTGACTGAAGGCGGCCCGCGTTGCGGCGCGGTCGCGATCGAAAGTATCGCGGCTGGCCGTATCGAGCCGAGGGAAGGTCATCATTGCCCACAAAAGAATCGAAATGACCAGGATGACGGTGCCGGCTTTTTTGATGTACTGCCAGGTACGCTCCCAGGTGTGAATCAACAGACCGCGCAGGGTCGGGAAGCGGTAGGGCGGCAGCTCCATGACGAAAGGCGTCGGCGCGCCGCGCAAAACCGTTGAACGCAGCAGCTTGGCGGCCAGAAGCGCCATCAGCCAGGCCAGCATGGTGAAGAGAAACATGTTGCGGGCCTGATGCTCGGCAAAAAAAGCGCCAATCAGCAGTGCCAATACCGGCACCTTGGCGCCGCAATTCATGAACGGCACGGTGAGGAGCGTTGCCATCCGCTCTTTCGGCGAGCGCAGGGTGCGGGTGGCCATGACGCCGGGCACGGCGCAGCCGCCGGCGATGCCGCCGGAGACGATGAAGGGCATGACCGAAGAACCGTGCAGGCCGAAGACGCGGAAGATGCGATCCATCATGAAGGCGACGCGGGCCAGGTAGCCGGAATCTTCGAGAATGGCGATGCCGAAGAACATGAACATGATCAGCGGCACGAAACCGAGAACGCCGCCAACACCCTCGATGATGCCGGAAACGAGCAGCGATTTGATCAGGCCATCCGGCAGATGGGCCTCGGCCAAGCCACTGACCGTGCCGATGCCGCTGGCCAGCCAGGCGACCGGTTTGCCGCTCCAAGAAAAGGTAAATACATAGAGGCCGTAGAGGATGGCAAGCATCAGCACCGGCCCCAAGAGGCGGTGGGTCAGCACCTTGTCGATCTTGTCGGAAGCGTAGAGGCGGCTGGCATCGTAGGCCCGCGTCACCACACCCTGACGGATGATGGATTTGATATAGCCGTAACGGTGATCGGCAATCACCGCTTCGGGATACACATCGAGCGTCCGCACCGTGTGCTCGCCGAGTTTTTCCAGGCGTTCGCCAAGTTCGCGGGCAAAGTCGGGGTCGGTGGCCTGGCCGAGGCTGACCAGTTGCTCGTCGTTTTCCAAAAGCTTGATGGCGGTGTAACGCGGCGGGTAACTGTCGGTAAGAAAGTCGCGTTTTTCGATGGCGGCGGTTATTTCGGCAATGGCCGCATCGATGTCTACGCCGTAAGAAATGGTTCGTGGCTGCCACGGACGATGCTCGTTTGCGAGGGCGATCGCCGCATCAAGCAGGTCTTTGACGCCGACACCGGAGCGGGCGACAATCGGCACCACCGGCGTTTCGATGAGCCGGGCGAATTTTTCGACGGCGATGTCGATGCCGCGATCCTTGGCCACATCCATCATGTTCAAAGCGATGACAATCGGGATGCCCAGCTCCAGCAGTTGGCAGGTCAGATAGAGGTTGCGCTCCAGATTAGAGGCATCGACAATGTTGATCACCACCGCCGGGCGCTGTTTGATCAGATAGTCGCGGGCAACCAGCTCCTCCGCCGAATAGGCGGTCATCGAATAGGTGCCGGGCAGGTCGGTGATGACGATTTCTTTGCCCTGGTGGCGCAGACCGCCGGTCTTGTGATCGACGGTGACGCCAGGGTAGTTGCCGACATGCTGCCGCGCCCCGGTCAGTTCGTTGAACAGTGTCGTTTTCCCGGCGTTCGGGTTGCCGGCCAGGGCCATGGTAATGGTCGGTTCAGACATAGGAATAGATTGATTCGGCTGGACGGCGCGCATCGGGCGCGGACGTTTTTACTCAGCGGGCATCACCCACGGCGCTGGTAACGAGGATGCCTTCGCTGGCGGATTTGTCGAGGCAGAGGGTGCCTCCTTCGATTTTGAGCAGGCATTGGCCGCCGCATTCAGGGTGGATCAGTTCGGCTTCACGGCCTGGATACAGGCCCATGGCGGCCATTCTCGCGCACAGCCCACGGTCACCCTTGATGCGGCAGATACGCAGCGGCCCGCCCTGGCGCTGGGCCGACAGCGGCATCGCCTGCCGCTGACAGCGGTCAAGCCGCGAGCGGAAACATCTGCGGAACGATGTTTTTATTTTACGACAGGAGCAGTGCAGATCCTTGAATGTCATGGCCCAAACCCCACGGGAAAAAAGTTCATTCGCCCAAACTATAACAAGGACGATCCCGGAAATCAAGAATCTGAAATATTTTTAGCCAACTCTAAACCGTGGCTAAACCATGGCCGGAAAATCATTCGCCAACCTCGACGCTGATATGGTCGGCCTCGTTGTTGCGCAGCGACAGGGTGCCGCCGAAAATGCGGAGCGCCACTGGGTCGAAGAGCGGCGCCCGTCCGAGAACAGTCAGTTCCGTGCCCGGCACCAGGCCCATCTCCCGGATTCTCCGGCCCAATTCGCCACCGACCGTGATGGCGGTGATGACACCGCTTCGCCCTTTTTTCATATGCCGCAGATTGATGACTGGCATGGGTTCCTCTTAGCTTTTTTATTACCACTCATCCCGCATCTGACAGTTCACTTGTGTTGTTGGCAGACAATACCCATTGCTTTCTCAGCGGCTCGGCGCCATCTCTATCACTGCGTTCGCCACCAGCTCGCATCGCAGCCAGCGAAATCACTTTTTCTCTTTTGCACTGGCAATAATTTTGAAGCCGTATTTCCTGGCGGAAGCTTCACCGCTTCTGCGATAATATTCTGTGAGTTGCGTCGGGGTCATGTCCTTGGTTTTCTTGTGGATCATGAGCCGGATTTGATCGACCTCACGTTCAACATTACTTATCGGTTTCATTTTCAATGACCTCCATTGGGCTTAAAATTTCAATCGTCCTGTATCCATTTAAGACGTTAATACTTCCTGTTACCAGTTTTGTTTTGCGCTTGACGATATGCTGAAAGTTCATGCTGATGATCATATCCAGATCACTTACCGTGGCCAGCGCAATATGCAGGCCGTCAGTACGATATTTGAGAGTTTTCACCTAAACAGAGAGACTAATTTTTGCAATAATTAGACAAAAATGCTTGCATATTATGTCAATATTTTCTAATATTAGGCATGAACA
>JGI20166J26741_11683474_pt1 | contig 10970 bp, 11 predicted proteins | sample TergutCu122P5_FD_26741 | JGI IMG/M metagenome (IMG submission 26741) | reverse complement strand
ATAAACAGCCCGAAACCTTAGCCTGCGGCTGTCCGGGTACGCAGTCAAAAGTTCTGAAACCCGCAGGAACGAACTCTGTTCGTCCGCCCGAGCAATTAGACGACCGACACGGACGACCAATGTCCGCCGAAACTCATCTGAATCAATGGCCCGTGCAAATCAAACTTGTGCCGCCCAACGCGCCGTATTTTAAAAACGCCAATCTGCTTGTCGCGGCAGACTGCGCGGCTTACGCTTACGGCAATTTCCACAACGACTATATGAAAAATAAAATCACGATTATAGGCTGCCCGAAACTTGATGAGGGCGATTATTCCGAAAAGTTTACGGCTATTTTAAAAATGAACGATATAAAATCCGTCACCGTCGTCCGCATGGAAGTCCCGTGCTGCGGCGGTATTGAGAACGCCGTTAAAACCGCGCTCAAAAACTGCGGCAAAATGATTCCGTGGCAGGTCGTGACTATATCTACCGACGGGCAGATTTTAGATTAAACAAAAATAAATTTAATATATTTTAAGGAGATTTATATTTTATGCAAGATAATCAAATGTTTTGTTTTCAATGCGAACAGACAGCCAAAGGAACAGGCTGTACGGCGGGCGGAGTATGCGGCAAAAAGATTGATACCGCTCACCTTCAGGACAAGCTCACAGGCGCGCTTATAGGGCTTGCGAGAGCGGCGGGCGGAGCTTCGCCGTCAAAAAGCGCCGATAAAGCCGTAATCGACGGATTATTTACCACAGTAACCAACGTAAACTTTAACGACAAGACAATACAAAAGCAGGTTGATATTATCAACTCGGAAAAAGCTAAGCTCTCGGCGAAATACGACAATTATGATATGAATCAGCTTTGGGGAGCGAATGAGGATATTCGTTCTTTAAAATCGCTTATATTATTCGGTATGAGAGGCATGGCGGCTTACGCCCATCACGCGTATATTCTCGGCAGAACCGATGAAACCGTCAACAACTTTTTCTATAAAGGTTTAGCCGCCATAGGCGAAGATAAGCCTGCGGACGAACTGCTCGCACTCGTCATGGAACTTGGGAACGTCAATCTCAGATGTATGGAAATTCTTGAAGAAGCCAACACCGGAACTTACGGAATCCCCGTCCCGACAACGGTAAGCTGCAGTATCGAACCCGGACCGTTTATAGTCATATCCGGTCACGATTTACACGACCTTAAACTGCTTCTTGAACAGACTAAAAATAAAGGCGTAAACGTTTATACTCACGGCGAGATGATTCCCGCTCACGGCTATCCCGAACTGAAAAAATACCCGCATCTTAAAGGCAATTTCGGCACTGCATGGCAGAATCAGCAGAAAGAATTTGAAAATATTCCCGCTCCGGTTCTGTTCACTACAAACTGTATTATGCAGGTTAAACCGAGCTATTCGGACAGGGTATTCACAACGTCCGTAGTGTCTTTCCCGGGAATGGTTCATATAGACGACAATAAAGATTTTACGCCGGTTATAAATAAAGCCTTAGAACTCGGCGGTTATAAAGAGCTTCACAAGATGACCGGAATTAACGGCGGCGGCACAATGACCGTAGGGTTTTCAAAAGGCACTGTGCTGTCTGTGTCGGATAAAGTAATCGACGCAGTTAAAGCCGGGACAATCAAGCATTTCTTCTTGGTCGGCGGCTGCGACGGCGCAAAACCGGGCAGAAATTACTACACGGAATTTGTAAAACAAACTCCCAAAGACACCGTTATTCTTACGCTTGCCTGCGGAAGATACAGGTTCAACGACCTTGATATAGGCGAAATCGGCGGGCTTCCCCGCATAATGGATATGGGACAGTGCAACGACGCATACGGCGCAATAAAAGTAGCGGTCGCACTATCCGAAGCGTTCAGCTGTTCGGTAAACGAACTGCCTCTGACTTTGGTACTGTCATGGTACGAACAAAAAGCGGTTTGTATTTTATTAACCCTGCTTGCTCTCGGCATCAAGAATATATATATCGGTCCAAGCCTTCCGGCGTTTATTTCCCCGAATATATTAAACGCTCTTGTTGAAAAATATAGTCTTACGCCAATCTCTACTCCCGAAGCGGATTTGAAGAAAATTCTGGGATAATATACGGTAGTTTGATATAATTTTGATATTTTTGTATTATAACATGAATTATTAATATATTCATGTTATAATTTTATTTATTTTGGTCTGCGGAGGATTATAATGTCGAGTTTTGAAAACAACATGTCTGAGGGAAGCATATTCAAAAAGCTGGTTTTATTTGCGATTCCGTTTTTAATCTCAAATTTTGTACAGTCTCTTTACAGCGTATCCGATATGATTATAGTAGGACATCTTGCCGGTCCCGAAAGTATGTCGGGGGTAAATATCGGAGGGCAAATCACGCTTATTCTCACCAATGTAACGATAGGTTTCTGTATGGGCGCGACTGTTCTCATCGGTCAGTATATAGGCGCGGGAAATCACGAGAAACTGAAAAAAGTCACGGCTACTATATTTACGCTTCTGCTAACTATTGCTATAATACTTACGACAGTCATGCTTATATTTAAAGACGCGGTGCTTCATCTTATAAATACCCCAATAGAATCTTACGCGGAAAGCGACAGTTATCTTACCGTAACAGTTTTAGGTCTTATATTTATTTTCGGATATAACGCCCTGAGCGCAATTTTACGCGGAATGGGAGATTCAAAAAGTCCGCTCATCTTCGTCTCTATTGCGTGCGGATTAAACGTAGTATTAAACTTTGTTTTTATAGGCGGGTTCGGCTTGGGAGCGTTCGGCTCGGCTCTTGCCACAGTGATTTCGCAGGCGCTCAGCATGATTTTATGTATTATCTATATGGTCAGGAAAAATTTTTACTTTGATTTCAAGCCGTCGTCTTTCAGAATCGATAAAGAACAGATGAAACTGATATTTAAAATAGGCTTCCCTGCGGCAATACAGAACGGAATAGTAAGCATTTCTTTCCTGTTTCTCACCGCTATAGTAAATACAGTCGGCGGAATGAGCGCGTCTGCCGCGGTCGGAGCAGTCGGCAGATTTAATGGGTTCGCCTTTATGCCGATAATGGCAATAAGCATGTCTATTTCAACGGTAAGCGCGCAGAACATAGGCGCAGGCAAACTCGACAGGGCGGCTAAAGCGTGCAGAATCGGCACAATTTTTTCGGTGTGCGTAAGTTATTTGTTTTTTATTCTTGTTCAGCTTTTTCCCGGAAAAGTTCTCGCTCTGTTCGCAAACGACGCTCAGGTTATCGCAAACGGCATAGCATATTTGCGTACAATCAGCTTTGATTTTCTTATAATACCGTTTGTATTTTGCATTAACGGTCTGCTGCTCGGAGGCGGACACACGACGTTTACGCTTTTCAACAGCATACTTTCCGCAGTTGTTCTGAGAGTTCCCGTATGTTACATATTCGGGGTTGTTATGAACTGGGGCATTAAAGGCGTAGGAATCGGAGTTCCAGCCGCAAGTATCGGCGCGCTCGCGATTATAATATGGTTCGTGGCATCGGGACGTTGGAAACGCAACGCGACGGGGATTTCGGCTGTGCCGGTTGAAACCGGCATGTAAATACGCCGCAGGAGCAGAACTTGTGTCCGCCCCTGCGATTGTTTTGATTTTTACGGTATTATTCTTTATCGTCGTTTTGTTTTTCTGTCTCGTCTTTCAGCGTTACCGCGCCGTCGTCCTTCTTTTTAAGCTGCTGAAGCGCCGCTACAAGATTAGCCGGTATCGGCAGTCCGAGAACCGCCGCGTTTTCAAGAATAGATATACCCTCGTTGGCTATATAGAAGAAAATCACAGTCGTCCGCAATACGCCGCTGCCGTTGAGTATATTTACGTCTATTACGTTGGCTATTCCTATCAATACAAATATAGCTATTTTTTTGAATATCCCCTTATATCCTATTTCACTTGACAGCTCTCTTTTCACTATAGCGCACAGAACTCCCGTTATATAGTCCAATATAACAAAAGTTATTACCGCATAGAAAAAACCGTCGGATTTGCCGAAAAAATATCCGACAAACGCTCCAATCGCGGCAACCAATCCTTTAAAAGCCAATGCAACGTTTATTGTTTGCTGTTCCATATACTTTTGAACTCCTTTCTTGATTTATCTTTTTTTAATCTCATTAATTAATTTCCACCAACAGTTTTCTTTCTTTCCCATACCAGTAAACGCCGCCGGGTTTTGCAAGCAGTTCAACGTCAATCAGCGTTCTGCCGCCAATAGCATAACTTCCTACAAGCTCGCCGTCAAGGTATGTTTTGACGTCGGTGTAAACATATTTGCATTTGAAATCCCCGGATTTTTTACCTGCGGGCAGCTTCTCAACCGGCAGAGGATTAAACGGCTTATTTTTATTTCTGCCGATTTTCAGCGTCCTTTCTGTGCCGTCCCACTTTACATCAAAACCGTAGTTCGCCAAATCTTCGGCGATAACTAATGTTTTATTGTCCGATATGCTTGACGGGATTGGGCGTCCGTTTATATAAACGACTATATCGGAATATAAAACGTCGCCGAGCGGGTCGCCTATTTTGGGGACTGCCGGCGCGTCTGACGCCGTTTTTTGATTTGCGTCTAAATCTATAAATCCCCAGTTCATATCAACATTGCCGGATATGCCGCTGACGCGCCCAACGCCTGTGCACTGCCATACCGCGACTTTTTCGTCAATAGCCGGCGGTCTGCCGTTATACAGAATATCCATTGGTTTATAAGAGTAACCGAACGGATAATGCGCCTGCCATAAAAGATAATTTGACAGCCTCGCGTAATCAAGTTTATTTCTTCTCCAGTCGGTGTTTATATACAGCATAGGCGTATATCCGGCTTTTTTTAATTCTTCCATGAAAATGATTGAATAGTCCGTAAGCTGTTTTTTGGTAAGCATAAGCGAAATTTCAGGCACGCGCCCTGCGGGTAAATCCTCAAGGTCAAGACACAGAGGGTAATCAAATTTTTTGCCTTTTAATGCGGACATAAACTGCCGCGCTTCTTCTCTTGCCTGATTTTCTGTGACAAATACCGCAAAATGATACGCGCCGACTTTTATTCCGGCGGCTTTCGCCCCCGCGTAATGTTTTTCAAAACTTGAATCCGCAAACCCGTTCGGATACGCTGCGTCTCTGCCCTGAGTAGCCTTTATTATCGCAAACTCCACTCCGTCCTCTTTTACTCTTTTCCAGTCTATATTCGGCTGATGCGCCGAAACGTCTATTCCTGTTATTTTAATATTTGACATATATCTCCTCCTCTGATTTTATAGGGCTTTATATATATGCTACTCTATTATAATATTACATACAATTACATTTAGTTTCATCTTTTGCAAAACTTAAACAAAATGCAAAAATCCCCTGTATTATACGTAAATACAAGGGATTTTTTATTGTTATATACGCTGAATTTATTGACGGTAAATAACGCCGTTTTCACTCTTGCCGAACAGCTCTAAAATCTTGTCTTTTAATATTTCCATTGCGTCGGCGAACATACTTTTATCAATTCCGTCAATCCTGCCTTTTTCGGTTGACAGTTCGGTGCAGCCCAGTATAATTTTTTCGCAGCCGAGTTTGAACTGTTTCCCGGCAATATCATAAAGTTTGCCTGTATCCGGGGTTTTGCCTGCTTTAATATCATAAATTACTTTCATTATCTCGGCAATTTCATCGCCGGAAGCGGGGATTATATTTATACTTCTGCGCGACAAATATTTTTCATAAACACCCGTTTTAATAGTCCCTTCAGTCGCCATAAGATAAGTTTTTTTTACTCCCAGATTTTCTAATATTTCGCCTGTTAAATCAATCATATTCAGTATTTTGACTTTGCATGAATTTTGCATTTCGTCAAAATAATAATGCGACGTGTTGCACGGGATTGCGATTAAATCGCACCCTGAATTTTCAAGAGATTTAAGCGCGTCCAAAAGAGCGGGCAAAGGAGACTCGCCTCCGTGAAGTATTCCCTCCGTTCTGTCGGGAATATAAGAAGCGTTTAAAATAACTATGTCTATATGTTCCTGGTCTTTTGTTACATATGTGCTCTCTATTATGTTTTTGTAAAGCGTATATGTAGCAAGCGGACCCATTCCGCCGAGTATGCCTAATCTTTTATACATTTGTTTGTTAAACTCCCATCTCTTCTCCTAAAACATACATTCCAGCAATTCATCGCGTTTTATACCGCCCAGATAAAGACTCAACTCAATCTTTGACAGAGCTTCTGTCAGCATCTTCAAATCATGAGGCTGATTTATAAGTTTTTCCTCTAATTCCTCAACAGGAAGAATACCCAAAAAATCCCCGTATATTCTGCACGATTTTATAATCCCGCGCTCAACGTTCAAAAATATTTCGATTTTCCCCGAAGCAAATCTAATTGAGTTGTTAAAAGTAAATTTCGGCGTACTGCCGCCGAGCCATTCGGGATTGGCGTATTTTTCATTTCGGATAATATTTATCTGTTCTATATCTTTTTCGGTAAAGTCATAATTTAATACTTCTTCTTTATTTCCGAATACAATGAATAAATTAGATTTAAACAACTCTAAAAATTCCGTTACTGATATTTTGGGATTAATATATTCGCACAGATTTATAACTCTCGCTCTGACTGATTTAAGAGCTTTTGACGTGATTTTTTCCGAATCCGGTTTCAAAATCTGAGCGAGCAAATCCAAATCTGCGTCATATAACAGCGAGCCGTGAGTGCAAAGCCTGTTTTTTATTGCGAACTGCGCCATGCCAGTGATTTTCCTGCCGCCGGCGGTTATATCGTTGCGCCCCTCCGAAACTGCGGGAATTCCCATTTTGCGCAAGGCTTCGGTTATAGAATTGACCGACTGTTCGCGTTCGATTTTTTTCGGGTCGTCATGTTCGTTAAACGGGGTTATTAAGCTGTGCATTATATTTCCCGCATCCGAGAAAACAGCCCCGCCTCCGCTTGACCTGCGGACAATATTTACTCCCAGATTGTGTGCCGCGCGCAAATCTATTTCAGCCGCGGCGATTTGATTGCGCCCGATTATGACACATTTATCAGTGCGCCAAAGCATAAAAACGCTTTTCCCGGTTTTTTTTATTTCGCATAATTTTTCGGGAAAATTTCGCATAACATATTCTTCAGCCGCAAGATTAAAATATACATCGGTCGATTTTGTTTCTATATAAATCATAAAATCATTGATTATTTTTATCTAATTTCAGCAGTCCGTCAACGTCCACTCTTTCGCCCTCGCCCCAGAGTTTTTCAAGTTTATAATAATCTCTGGCTTCGTTGTTGAAAATATGCACAAGAACAGAATCATAATCAAGTATTATCCAGTCGCTGCTTTCGTGACCGCTTATTCGGGACGGTTCGATATTTGATTTGTCCTTTAACTGAAACTCAACCTCGCCCGCGAGAGATTTAATATGCGTTGAAGAAGTTCCGGTTGCGATAACGAAATAATCCGCGATAATTGTCTGTTTGTTGGTTTCGATTATTTTTATGCTTTTAGCTTTCTTATCGTCTAAAATCCCGCTTATTTTTTCAGCGAGGGCTTTTGCGGTTTCAAGCTCTCCGGGATTGATTTCGAGATATTTAATATCTTCTTTTTTGTCTGCTGTATTATTATCCGTACTCATTTTTAAATAATAAATCCTTTCTTTAATTTGTTTTTGGTTTATAAATTTAACGTAAATATTGTAGGGCGCGTCGACCCCGACGCGCCGTGAATTTGATAACTATAAAAATTTACGAAAGTTCTTATACGCGGCGCGTCGGGGTCGCCGCGCCCTACACATCACATTTTTAATCTTCTTTAACTTATAAAATTATATTAACTGCCTAATTTATCCATAGTTGACCCGTCTATATCTATTTCAGGTTTATATCCGTTCCAGCCGATTAAATCGTTGTCGTATATATTAAAATTGTCTTCCGGTATATCTTTATTATACGGGTTGTAATACTTGTTTATTATCTCCATAGTCTCAGCTTTATACGCTTCGTAGCGCAGCACCGAACTTATCCAGTTGCCGGGTACGGTATGAGTGCGTATATTCTCAAGTTTCACGCCTGTCATTTTTGTCCCGAACCAAGCTATATCGGTAAGATTCATGTTTGTTATCATATATTTTGAAGCCGTTGAAAAAAGATTTTTAATATTGTTTAAGTCAATGGGATTGAGCAGTTTTTTCATCAGGGCGGCTATAAAATGCTGCTGAGACTGGATTCTCCCTATATCCTCGCTCGGATAGCCGATGCTCGGATAACCCGGATAGCCGTCGTTTCCGTGTCTGAATCTTATAAACTGCTCGGCTTTATTTCCATCTAAAAGCTGCAGACCGGGCTGCAAGTCTATATATAAATTCTGTTCAGGGTCAGTGTAATACATCCTTAACGGAACATTAACCTCGACCCCTTTAATTGAATCGACAAGAGTTTTTAATCCCTCTAAATTTATCAGCACATGCTTCTGTATCGGAATCCCGAAAGTATATTTTATCATAGCTTTAAGATAAGCTATTCCGGCGTCTGAGGCTTTGTCTTTCGGCGTGCCGTTTCGTATGGCGTTGCCGCGTCCCGCCGCGTACACCCCGTTTATTTTACCCGAATAATTCTTTGAGCTTACATAAGTGTCTCTGGGAATATTCAAAATCGATATTGTATCCTCTTTTACGTTAAGCATAGCAAGCATCATAGTGTCGGTTGTCCCCCCGATATTATCTATGCCGAGTATCAGGAAAGTGTAGCAGTCGGGGTTCAGGTCGTTATCTGAAGTTTGAACCGGGACGGCAGCTTCGCCGTTAGGGTTTGTTGCCGGAGTGTCCGCAAATTCATCGATAAAGTCATATTCACCCGGAGTATCGCTTACCGGCGGTCGGTAAAAATTCAAGAAAAGATACATTAAAAGAAGAAACAGAAAAACAAGCGACAAAAACGTAAGTAAAATAATTCTTCCGGCGGTTAAAAACCCCGAATTATTATTTTTATTGCCTTTATTGTTATTCAATCCTCTGCCGCGTCTGCTGTTTTTATTTTTTTTGCCGGGTAACTGCGGGACTTTATATGAATTCATAATATTTTTACACCCATTTTATTGTACTTTTCTAAATTTATTGTATAAAATCAAAAATCGTTTCGTCAATAACTTTATATTTTTGTTCGTTTGTTTCAGCTTTTTCTATTCCTGAATAAAAATATTCGCGGACTTCGATACACTGCTGATGCTCTCTTTTAGGCTCTATCCAATCGGCTAAATGAATAATTTTATTAAACAGAGTCGGAGCTTTTAACAAATCGCTTTTATCCGTATGATTGTATATCCCTCCGAAAATCAGAGCGTCCGCGCCGAACTCAAATTTTGCAATATACGCGCCCGATTTCGCATGATATGACCATTCGGCTCTTTTTTCGTCCTCTGTCAAATTTATATTATATTCTTTGAATACTTCAAAATGCCTGTTAATATCAAATTCTTTTGTTATATCGTGAAGTATTGCGGCAACTCGCAATTTTTTTATAAACTCGCCGTCCGCTTTGTATATACCGCCGATTTTAACGGCTTCGCCCTCAACTCCGAGAATATGCTCAAATCTTTTTTCTTTTACAAAACATTTTACGGTTTCGCGCAGTCTTTCAAAATCGTCCAATTTTACTTTATTTTTATTGCAGAACATAAATCTTTCTTTCTTTTATATAATCTAAAACTTCGGGGCTTAGATAATCAACCAGAGTATTCTCGTTGTTTTTTATATTGTCTCTTAATTCAGTCGATGAAATCTCAATCGCGTTATTTTCCAGAAGCTCAATTTTATAGCCCTGATTTGTAAAATCTTCCCGAAGTTTTAATACTTCTTCTGTCTCTCTATTATTATTTTGTCTGAAAGCCACGACAAATACGCACATTTCAAGAAGCTCTTTGTATCTGTGCCAGTGTTTAAGATACAAAAACATATCCGAGCCTATTAAAAAATATATAAGACTTTTGGGATATATTTCCCGCAGCGTTTTAACCGTATCGTAAGAATAACTAACGCCGTCTTTTTTTATTTCAATGTCCGACACTTCTATATTATATTTATTTTTATATTTGGCAAAACAGATTTTACACATTTCAAGCCGGCTTTGAGGCGAAACGTCCTCAGGGCTTTTTTTATGAGGCGGAATATTCGCCGGAATAATCAGCAATTTGTCAAGATTAAATTTGTTATAAAATTCAATCGCGGCAGTCTCGTGACCTTTATGCACCGGATTGAACGTTCCGCCGAAAACGCCTATTTTCTTCATAAAACACCATTAATTCCATAAGTTAATTTAATTATAACACAGTTTATTTTTATTATTATAACGATTTCATTAATTTTTTAATAATTTTATATGCTTCCGATAATTTTCGATAATTCGCGTTTATCGGGTTTTCTTGATTTTCTGTATAACAAAACTTTCGAGCCTATAACCTGAACGACTTCGCTGTCGGTTCTTTCGGCGAGAATATTTGCGGCTTCTTTTGCCGTGTACGCGGCGTTTTCCTGAATTGTTATTTTGATAAGTTCTTTCGCGTCAAGCGCGGCGTTGAGCTGGATTATATAATTTTCGTCTATTTCGTTTTTGCCCATTTGATACAGCGCTTCCGTATTCGCGCCTATTGATTTTAATTTAGCCCTTTGTTTACTTGTAAGCATTATATTTGACACCTTTCTTTTAATTATATATATATTTGACGATTTCTCTCGCAAATTGTTCCGCCGCCAATGCTCTGTGGCTTATTTTATTTTTTATTTCGCCCGGCAACTGCGCGGAAGTCATTTTTAATTGCGGATAATAAAATACAGGGTCGTAACCGAAACCGTTCTCGCCAATTTTTTCGCGCGTTATAAATCCGTGCCATTCCGCCGACATGCTTAAACTTGCATGTTCATTTACAATACAAATAATAGCGCAGTAAAAATGCGCGGCTCTTTT
>JGI20166J26741_11683363_pt1 | contig 10971 bp, 8 predicted proteins | sample TergutCu122P5_FD_26741 | JGI IMG/M metagenome (IMG submission 26741) | reverse complement strand
ATTTTCTGCCGGCTTTATTGAGTCATCCTGAGTTTGGCAGTTGTTGTCATTGCGTGCTTGACACGGAATCCGCGTTAACTAAAAAAATGGATACCGGTTTTCACCGGTATGACAAGCATTCCGAATGGCTCAAATTTTGCCAAAACTTAAAGAAAAGATATTCGTTTTACAACACTGAAACATATTTGCATAAAGGAAAGGCGCTCAATCCCTATTACTTTGTCAGAAAGCTCTCCGAAGCAATGAAAGAAAATTCAGTTATGGTCGCGGCCAACGGCTCGGCCTGCGTGTGCATGTTTCAGGCAGGCGAGATAAAAAAAGGCCAGAGAGTATTTTGGAATTCCGGCGACGCGTCAATGGGCTACGATCTTCCCGCAAGCATAGGCGCCTGCATAGCGTCAGGCCAAAAAGATACTATATGTTTGGCCGGCGACGGAAGCATAATGATGAACCTTCAGGAGCTTCAGACAATAAAACACTACGATCTTCCGATAAAGATATTCATACTGAACAACGACGGTTACGTTTCTATAAGGCAGACCCAGACTAATTTTTTTAACGGCTGCCTTACCGGCGCCTGCCCAAACAGCGGCGTCACAATGCCGGATTTTGCAAAGACTGCAAAAAGCTTCGGATTAAAATCCGAAACACTCAAAACGCCTGAAAATCTTAAAAAACGCATAGACGCCATTTTAAAAACCGAAGGTCCCGTAGTTGTCGATGTCCGCGTCAAACGCGATTACATATTCACCCCGAAACTTTCCTCAAGAAAACTCAAAGACGGAACCATGGTTTCCCCAACGCTTGAAGACATGTATCCGTTTTTAGACCGCAAGGAATACGAAGAAAATATACTTCAAAGGTGTATGAAAAAATGAATTTATTCAAATCGTCGTCTCAAAATAAAGAATATCTTGCCGGCCTGTTATTTGTAGTTGCGACAACCGCAATAGCGATGCTTCTTTTCTTCGACAAATCGCTTGCTCTGCAGGAGGGCTGGTATTCGATTTACGCGAAAAACATAATAGATCATGGGATGATGCCTTACAGAGACTTCAGTCTTATCGTTACGCCTCTGCCGCTCTATGTGTGGACTTTAATCCAGTATATATTCGGCGACAACTTTATAGTTTTCCATATCGCCGACATATTTTCAAAAATGCTTATGGGCGCTCTGCTGTATCATATATGCACAAAATTCTTTTCGCATAAAATAGCCGCGCTCTCGGCTTTTTGTTCGCAAAGCGTGCTGATAGCCGTAATATACGATAACGGAGTTCTGTCTTATAACGAATATTGGGTAATTTTGATGTTCGTTATGATAATTTTAATGATGGCTCAGACAAAACGCCTTGAAAACGCGGGAATTCCGGACAATAAGCTTTCCGCGGTCATAGGCATAGTTTATACTCTGGCGTTTTTAAATAAACAATCGGCAGGCCCGGTAAACATAATGGTCTCGGTTGCGCTTTTGTGCTTTTTCATATATATACATTCGGGAATAAAAAACGCCGTAAAATCTTTTTTTATAATGTTCGCAAGTTCCGCGGTCTCTTTATTTATTTTGTTCGGGTATTTTATTTTTTCAGGGGCTCTGCCCGGGTTTATAAACGATGTTTTTATGTCATACGGGGCCAAGGGCGGCTTCTCAACGATGTTTGCAAAGGTGACTTCGCTTATTTTTACATATCCTTTCTCATGGCCGGTATTCGTAAGCCTTGTAATTTTATTCATTTATTTTATGATCGCAAAAAAATTAAAGCCGGTTACGGCAGCAGAGAGCGGGAAACAGGATGGAGATGTAAAGTTTATCGCAATCGCTTTTTTGGCTTTCCTCGCATCCGTTGCCTTTTCATACATTACGGTCAAGTATTTTATCAGCCCGCTGCATGATATTACGGGGCAAAACAACCTTTTTATGCAGCAGTTTTCAACTATAGGCCTTTTCTATTTTATTTTTATCGCGTTATACTACGTTATTAAGGCTTTTATGGACGGAGATTTCTCCTATTCGTCCTCGAGATATTTTATAATATCCTTCATGTTTTTATCCGCGGTCTTTATCAATTCAATATCCCACGGGCTTCCGAATACGTATCCGTATATAGGCGCGTTTGTTTTCGGCTATGCGCTGAATGCCGGTTATGCTTTCAATAAAATCAAAAATTTTCTTCTTTACGCGGGATTGGCGGTCATCTGCCTGTTCGCATTAATGATGAAACTGCAGTCTCCGGCAGTTTTTCACGGTTGGAAAAGCGGCAGCGTAACGGGAGAGCTTGCGGAAAGTTTTATACCGAAGTTGAAAGGATTGAAACTGCCCGTAGAAGAAAAAAATATGTACGAAGATATTTATGAAAAAGTCCATAAATACACAACCGCTGAAGACACAATCCTTGTTTTTAACAACAACCAAGTCTTTTACGAACTTCTCGAAAGAAAACCCTATACGGAATATATTTCTTTATACTACGACGTTTCCCCGAACTACCAATCCCTGGAGATTTTAGAAAATTTGAAATCAAATCCTCCAAAAGCCGTAGTTTTTTTCAAGTTTTCGGAAGCTTCGGAGAAATTCCATGAAGAGATATTCAGAAGCGGCGACAAGTCCGGGCAGAGAGCGCTAGGAAAATATTTGAGCAGGCTCGAGGAGGACGGCGAATATGTTGCCGCAGCGGATTACAAATCCGAAGAAATGATAGACAAGAACAAATTTCCTGAGAAAATGTATCCGGATTACGAGAAATATGTTGCGTCGCGGAAGGAATTCGAGGAACTCAAAGAGGCCTTCAAAAATACTATAGTCAAAGACATAGATCCTATAGACGACAAACTCATCTCATTGAGCAAAGAAATAAGCAAACTGAAAAAAGAAATGAAGAAAGCGCGTTATGTCAAAAACAGTTTTATAGGCACGGATTATGAACTCAAGCTTTTAATAAGAAGCGATATTTATAAAAACATAAACGATGAAACAGATAAAAAATAACAAACAATTTATAAGTTTTTTATTTGTCGGCGCCTTAAACACCGTTTTCGGCTACTCTATGTACGCGCTGTTCATTTTCCTCGGGTTAAAATACCCTGTCGCAGTCCTTTTTTCAACAATCCTCGGCGTTTTATTCAACTTCAAAACCATAGGCGTACTTGTCTTCAAAAACGGAGACAACCGCCTTATTTTGAGATTTTTTGCCGTTTATGCAATAATATACGTCTTGAATGTCGCTGGATTGGCGTTGCTTAAGTCAGCGGGCTCGCAAAATATGTATATAAACGGTCTTATCCTGGTTTTGCCGCTGGCTTTACTGTCTTTTTTTCTGAATAAGAAATTCGTTTTTGAAAGAGGAACAAATGAAGATATCGGTAGTCAGCAGCGCTTATAACGAACAGGATAACGTCGAAGAGCTGTACAAAAGAGTTAAGGAGCAGTTTGAAAAGCTCGGCGGCAAATATGAGTACGAACAGATAGTGCTTGATAATGCTTCTAAAGATAATACACTTCAAAAGCTAAAAGAAATAGCCGCGAAAGACAAAAACTTCAAAGTTATCGCAAACGCCAGAAATTTTGGACATATACGTTCCCCCTACTACGGCATTTTGCAGTGCCGCGGCGACGCCGTGATATATATGGCGTCTGATTTGCAGGACCCGCCGGAACTTATACCCGAATTTATAAAAAAATGGGAAGAAGGCAACAAAATAGTTTTAGGACAGAAAACCCAAAGCAAAGAGTCGGCGTTATTTTTCGCGCTGAGAAAGCTTTACTACAGACTTTTAAACGCAATGAATGACTCCGGCGCAGAACTCCTTCAAAACTGCACTGGCTTCGGATTATACGATAAGGAAGTAGTCGATAAATTAAGAGAGATTGACGATCCGTACCCCTATCTGCGCGGGCTTATAGCCGAGCTTGGCTATAAAAAAACAACAGTTGAGTTTCAGCAGCCTTTAAGAAAGCGAGGACTCACAAAAAACAATTTTTATACTCTATATGACAACGCCATGATAGGTTTTACCAACCACTCAAAAGTCCCTTTAAGGCTTGCGACGTTTCTTGGATTTATTCTTTCGGGTATAAGTTTCTTTCTAGGATTTGTCTATCTCGTTATCAAGCTTATATGGTGGTACAGATTCCCCGCCGGCGCAGCGCCGGTTTTAATAGGCGTTTTCTTTTTAGGTTCGCTGCAACTGTTCTTTTTAGGGGTAATAGGCGAATATGTCGGAATGATTCTCACCCAGGTAATGAAAAGGCCTTTGGTAATCGAAAAGGAAAGAATTAATTTTTAAAGCAGTTTTCCTCTTGCTTGTCAGGGATAGGCTGAGTGAGGGTGCATTTGCAGTTAAAAAAAAGGAGATGTTATGAGAAAATCAGCGTTAGTTTTTGTATTTTTGTTTGCCTTTATGCAAATCGGGTTTTGCGAAATCACAAATGAGATAAGATATACCGGCAGGCTAAAAAGCTATGGCGCTCCTAAAAACGAGAAAGTTGGGTTAAGGTTTGAATACTATCAGTCACTCACCGGCACAACCGATATGATTCCAAACTCAACAGAAAGCTTTGAGGTCACGCCGTCTTCAGGTATTTTTCAAGTAACATTGCAGCCTAACTTTAATTGGAAAAAATATGGCAATATTTATCTTCAATTATATGTGAACGGCAAAGAAATGAAACCCCGCGAAAAGTTTATGGCACAACCCTATGCTCTGTATTCAAAAACAGCAGGCAATGGAGTCCCCGCCGGCACGATTATAGCTTACGCGGGAACCAGTGTGCCTGACGGATACTTTCCTTGTGACGGAACAACTAGAAATTCCTTGCAATTTCCGGAACTATTCCAGGCCATAGGCACTACTTACGGCGGCGATATTACAAACTTTGCTCTCCCAAATTTAGCAGGCATGTTCCTAAGAGGCGAAGGCGGCAATGCCGCGCCAATGGGAACACCTCAAGGGGATGCTATAAGGAATATTGTTGGAAGTTTTGCATATACTTTTAGTGCAGGCGGCCCTGTAACAAACTATCCGCCTGGGGGTGTGTTCTCTTTCAGTGCCAACTCATTTATTAATTTAGGTAATGGAGGGGGCAACGGCGCGGCAAATAATGCGGCAACTCTTGTTTTTAATGCCGCAACTCAGGTACCGACAGCCGGAGAAAACAGGCCTATAAATTATGCAGTCAAATACTGTATAAAGTATTAAATAAGGAAGCAAACGTAATTATATATGATGCAACACAGTTTTCAAACGGTCAAAAATTATATAAGTTTGACATAGATGGGGCATTAAAACAAGGTTATTGATACTGTGGATACTATTGTAGAAACAAATAAGCAGAGCTCAACTGTTTGAAAGAAGATGTATTTTAGGGTTTTCAGATAACCCAATTGGATATATTGCAATCATGTCTAAATCACATTTGGTTTCTATATTCATACCATACTATAATGACGATAAATATCTTCGTGGTTCTATTGAGTCTGCTTTAAACCAGACATATGAAAATAGCGAAATCATTCTACTCAATCATGCCTCAACCGACTCCTCGCGCGAAATTGCTCATTCTTATCAAGATAATAGAATAAAGCACATAGATATGGAGAAAAATGCAGGAGCCGGCGGCGGGTTATTGTTTTTAAAGCTTCTGGAAACCGCCAAAGGCAAGTATATTAAGCCTTTTTGCGCGGACGACATAATGCTGCCTGATGCCGTAGAAAACCTTGTAACCTATATGGAAGCAAATCCGGAAAAAGATTTTGTATTCGGGAATATGCGTTATGTCGACAAAAACAGAAAAGATCTTAAAACAACCTGGTTTAGATACCGCAGCTGTTTTAATTTAAATAATGACGAAAATAAAACATTGCTGCTTCACTTTAACGGAACCGGCCATCTACCGTACCCCGGCAGCATAATAAAGCTTGACGCTTTAAAAAACATAAAAATCGATAAAATATCGATTCTTTTCTTTGATATGACATTATGGCCGCAGCTGCTGATAAACGGAAGCAAAATAGGATTTTTGGATAAAGAAGTCGCTATGTACAGGGTGCACGAGGGGCAAGCTTCTTCGTCAAGCGAGCATCAGGAAACTATAAGCATGAATATCGCCAGTTTTGAGTCAATAAAATACTGCGATTTCTTTTACAATATCACAAATGTGGAAACCGTGAAATACCTGTGTTCCGGCGAGAGATTTACAAATTTATTAACTGAAGCTGATCAAGAATTCATCCCTTTTGTAATCGCCTACCATTATATAAACAGCGATAAAATACCTTATATCTTATCCGGAAGGCTTAAAATATTCGACATGCTTTCGGATGATATTACGAGAGAAAAAATAGAAAAGAAATTTGGCTACGGCATTAAGGACTTCAGGGAACATTATAAAAACATGCCGCTTATACAAATATCAAAAAAAAATGTATTTATAGACCCTAAAAAAATATCTATTCCAAAACTTGCCCATCTTCTTTCAAGAAAAATATTCTATCTATTGACTTTTAAACGTAAAAAAAGGAAACTATCACTATAAAATGAAAAATACCCTTGAAATAATACTTATCACTTACAACCGGCAGGCGTATCTTAAAGATACTCTTGATTCTTTATTTTCAGCGGAAAGCCCCGTAAAAGAGTTGGATTTGACCATACTTGATAATGCTTCCGATGACGGGACTGAGGAATTGTGCAGGCAGTACGCTTCTAAATACTCAAACATCAAATATATAAAACATCCAAAAAACATTGGCGGCAACGGAAATATAGCGCGCGCTTTTGAAATAGCGAAAAAAGAATATGTCTGGATTATATGCGACGATGATTTTTATGACTGGTCTGCGTGGCCGGAAATGGAAGCGGCAATCAATACAAAAAAGTATGACGTTCTGCTGACGGTTAACAAGTTTCCAAAAGACAGCGAGGATTTGCCTAAAATAACGAAAGAGCTGTGTTTTCTTCCCGGAGGGATTTACAAAACTTCAAATATAACCGGCGGAGTGCTTCAAAATATGTATTCGAATATCCAGAATCTTTTCCCCCATCTTGCCGCCGCCTGCGCAGTTGTAAATAAAAACGGAAGTTTTTATGTTCCTAAAAGCGAACTTATACCGAAACGCGGGGCCGACAGAACGCCGTGCGAAACGCTTTATCACAGAGACGCCGACGAGACATACAAACCGGACGTGATAACCAATATGTTCTGGGGAGTAGGATATATAAATTCGCTGCAGATGATTAGAGATAAAAAAGTGCGGGCGCGCATAATAAATAATTGCAGCCACTCGGGCTTTTTCTCTTTTATTTTCACGAGATTTCGCGACAACAAAAGGTACTACAATAACGACGCACGCAACAGAAGCATGGTTTGGTGCGGACTGAACTTCGTTCAAAAAATACAGTTTGCATTCGCCCTTCTTCTGATAGACATCATTTACTGCTACATCCCCCTTTCAAAAATTTTTAAAAGAAAGTGATAACGGCCATACCCCATCCGCCTCGCGGCCACCCCCCTTCACAGCTTACCCTTACCCACATCTTTTTCCCTCGCCCCTTGCGTGAGAGGGACTTGCGAAGCAAGAGGGTGAGGGGTTGTAGTTGTCTTGGTTGCCGCATTTTGCGCATCTATGAGCGTGGGATTTTGGCGGATTATTCAAATCCGGTTGTCTGAGCAAAATACCTTTAAATCCGTTATCTCATTTTGCGAGTTCCGGATTTGCCGACAAAATCATAGCGAATGCGCATCTAGCGGCAGTTTTTTTGCTTACTTTTTGAACGTCTGCAAAAAGTAAGGCGGTGGTTGGGAGGCGCAGCGCTCCCCATTCGTTAAAAGCATAGCCCTCACCCGACGCTTCGCGCCCCCCCCTCTCCCGCAAGGAGCGAGGAAAAAAAGGCAACTTGACTATAAAGATGTGGGTAAAGGTAAGCCTTCACAGAAGGGGAATAAAAGCAGTTACCCAGCTTCTCAGCTTCCCAGCTCTCTCATCTTCTTATTTGGCCGTAGCAGTGCTTTTATTTACATTCAACAAACTTCCCAAGCCTTTAATCAATTGGTTTGCGGCGGTGCCGGTGCTTGTGTTAACCGCGGTGCCGGTTGAAGAGGAAGTCTTGCCGCCTCCGAGCAGAGAGCCTATTTTGCTTGCCGCCGAACCCGAACCGGAATCCGAGCCTGACCCGAAAATAGAAGAGATGCTTCCTACAACGTCCAAACTGCCTTTCGGATTTGACGTGGTTCCCGTAATCTTTATTATCACCGGCTTATTGACGCCGGGCTGTACGCTGGCCTTCATATCTAGCTTATCTGCTTTAAAATCAGTTGTTCCGGCAACTCTCATGTTTATATTTTTTGACAGAAAATCCATTGTCTTAATCGACATCTTGCCGTCGGTAAACAACATGTCTCCGATAAAGCTGTCATAACCGATGCCGCTTTCATTTTTTGCTCCGGACAAAGCGCCGACGTTGAGCGTCTTGCCGACTTTATCAACTATAGCTATAGCGGAAAAAAGTATCTTTGTAATTTTGTTTGCCGCGGCAAGCTTTTGAACGTCGTCAATATTTCCGGCGCCGATGCTGAAAGTAACCGTGCCGTTTGTTTTATCCAATTTATCCGTAACGCCGGTAAGATTTGCTTTAAGCGTCGAAGAAGAGTCGGAATGGAAATAAGGAACTTTTATGCTTCCGATTTTTAAATCGGCGTTTAAGTTAAGCGGCGTCATGGCTGACGACGGCTGTGAACTCTGTCCCTTCGCCGGTTGAGCGGCGGGAGCTGCCGTCTGCGGCGGGAAGGCGTTGATGATAAGCCCTTCCATATCCAAAACCAATCCGATGCTCATAGCGTCTTTGGCGTTAAGATAGCTTGCCGAACCGCTGAATTTTTTGCCGTTTAAAAGCCCGCTCAAGCTGCTGAGCTTTATGTTGTCGAGAGAGTTGACTTCCACAGACGCGCCGACGCTCTCTGCTGTAAACATCGGGTCAAACTTAAACGAAACTCCGGAAGCATTCGCTTTTGCCGTTATAAGAGACGGCGTTACATTTGCCGTGGCGTTTATCTTTCCTTTAGGATCGTAAGGTTTTACCATATCAGGCACGAGAACCGAGAGCGTCTCGAGCGCAAAATCAACCGTGGCTTTTATGTTATAGTTTAAATTTTTTCCCCACTCCGCAGTTCCGTTTGCCGCAACGCTTGCGCCCTGCATGGAGACGGAAAAGTTTTCTATATTTGCAGAGCTTTTTTCAAGATCAAGCTGCGCTTTTAGCGCGGCATCGACTTTAGCCAGCGCGAATTTAGGCAAACCGCTTGCAAACTGCTTAAAAGTTTCGTTTGTTATATTTTCAGCAGACACGGCTGCGTTGATATTTGGCGAGTTAACGTTGGAAACAGACGCCTTGCCGGATAAAGACATTCCTTCGATTTTCGTGCTGAAAGACGTAAGATTGAAAACAGCCTGCGAAAGATCCATATTTTTAAGATTTGCCGTCATCACCGCGGTTACCGGCAATGTCAGATCAAGCTTATCCTGTTTGTACTCAACGTCAAAATCCGTTGTGCACAAAAAGGCTTTGCTGAAACTGAAACCTTCGATTTGCAGGTTTAAGTTTTTCAGCGCCGCTGACATATTTGCCGATGCGTCTTCATATAAAATATTTGAGTTTTTTACCTTCAGTTCGTCAAGAAAGAACGCCGGCAGCGCGGATGCAGCGGCCGGAGCAGTCTGTCCGGCGCTGACGGCGGCGGAAGCAGAAGACGCGGAAGAAAACTTTTTCATAATATCGTCAAAATTGAAGACTCCGTCTTTATTTTTGAGTACTTTCACATCCATGCCGCTGACGATTATCTTTCCAACTCGTATTTCTTTCCTGAGCAGCGGCAAAAGTTTTACTTTAACCGCAAACCTGTCCACTTTTATAAAATTGCCGCTGCCGAAAGCGGGATTTTCGCTGACTTTAAGATTTTTGAGGCTTATGCCTATAATATTAAACGACATCTTGTCATAGCTCACCTGTCTGCCGACATACTTTTGCGCTGCATCTTGAACGTAACCTTTTACTTTTTCGTCAGACAGCACAGCCTTCAGCACAAAAAATCCGGCAACGCACACGACAACGAACAAACACAACAGCACAATCAAAATCTTTTTTAATTTCTTCATTTTATCCCTTCCTTGCAAAGCAAACCCCGGCATAACAAGCCCCCGGGATCCGTTTAATTTTTATTGTTATTTCACAACTCCGCAGGCAATTCTTACTCCGCCCCCGCCCAAAGGCTGCGGATCGTCGGAGTAATTGTCTCCGCCGGCGTGTATCATAAGCGAACGGCCTTTTATTTCGGCTACGGTAAGCCTCGGAGCTATAACCGTTTCTTTTATTTTCCGGTTTTTATCAGAAGTAAGATACGGCAGGTCGCCTTTATGTCCTTGTCCTTCCGGGCCTAAATGCTTTCCGGTATTGTCAGGATCATAATGTCCGCCGGCAGAAAGAGCCGCGCTCATTTTACCGTCAGTCCCCATAGCTGGCTCGCACGAAGGATTTGCATGCACATGAAAGCCGTGCTGCCCGGTTGGTATTCCTTTTATATTTACTTTCAAAACAAGCCCTTTGTCAGAATCTTCGGCAACAACCGTTCCGAGCTTTTTGCCCATCCCGTCGGCGTTTACGGCATAAATATCAACCGAAACCTTATCGGCAAAAGCCGCTCCTGCAAAAAACATCAGCGCCGCCGCAAAAAATAACGTCTTTTTCATATTACCTCCGTGCGCAGTTCTGTTTACCGTGCAACTTTGAAGCCTATTTTACATAAAAAAACGCGCTAAGCAAAATACAGGCATTCGCATGTGCAGGATTAGAGGTTTAGAAGTTTGGCAAGCCGCCTTTGACGGCGAAGATTGGATGATTGGAAGATTGGCAAAGACAAAGTCTTTAACGCCGTTGCCAACCCTCTAAACCTCTAACCTTCCGCCGTTGTCGCCGTTGCCA
>JGI20166J26741_11683140_pt1 | contig 10973 bp, 11 predicted proteins | sample TergutCu122P5_FD_26741 | JGI IMG/M metagenome (IMG submission 26741) | reverse complement strand
TTATCTGTACTTCAAAAGGAATGTAGAAAAGTTTGGGCTGCGTGTTATACGTTAGGTGCGCGTTATCGGTCAGAAAATACGGTATTTAAAATGTGAGTCATCTACTTGTATGACTGGCAACGTGATGGAGGAGTTCAAGTTGCCAAGTGGAGTAGCTTGTATCATTGTGCTTTTTGTATTAAGTTCTGCAAAAATCAGTCAGTAGCATCTGTAGTATTGACTGACTTCATGGAGCAGTGTCATTCTTGAGAAGCCCGTAGCATCTGTAATATTAACTAACTTCATGGAACAGTGTCTTTCTAGAGAAGCTAGTAGTTATGTTACTGGTCACTAAGTCCCCACCTTTTGATTGAACCTCATTACCTTGTTCACAAGCATACCACTAGACTGTCCTGAACCAGATTAATGAGTCCACTTTCTCCCATACCGTACTGTGTATTCCATCACAATAGTATCATTCTGTTGATTCATGTCTCTAACAATGAATGAGGGGGTGGGCAGAAACATGCAGCTCATATATAAAGATTCCAGTGAAGAAAGTGTTTCTCTGAAATCTAAAATGTCTTTAGTCTCATGTTTATCTTTGATATCTTTTCGATTGTAAAAACCTTTTTTTGCAGCCGCCATTATTTTGTGCTTCTCTGCAATATGGAACCTCTTGAAATATTCATGGAATACTACAATAAGCTTGTTCCTCACATTTACATCCCAGAACCTGCAGTAATGGAGGTATGTTCAGGTTTTGTTCTTATCTGCCATGTAGAAGGCCAACCCAGCCTCCTCCTCTTCGGCTGGGCGGGGGGGGTCTATATGTTGTTTCCATGGAGTGCGTACCTTCACCATTCACCCCCCATCCTCAATCGCATGCTGGTATTAGACTTAATGGAGCTTTACCTCCATTCCCCCTATATTCCTTCGTGGTACGACCTGTGGACTTTACTTTTAAATCGAAACTGACAGTTGTATTAAATTTAAATATTATGATTATAGAACTTTTTAAGTGAAATTTCACTATCACCGTATTTCATAAAAACTGACCTCTTTTCACTTCTTGTATATTTTAACTTATGTTTGTATACAGGAGGTAATAAAAGCTGTGGATATGAATGGAGCTGCTGAATATTTTCCAAAGCTATGGTCAGATATGATCATTTTTGAACACACAGAGAGAGCAAACAATGTTGCTGCCATTTTGAGTGGGATGGTGAGGAATAAACCGCAGCCATCAAGTGAACTTACCAACCGGTTTGCGGAAATTGCATGGGATGCCTGGGAGAAGCTGGAAGGCAGAGAAGATGAAGAGAAATACAGACGGTTCAGGTAATAATTACATATGGACCTACCACATAAAGCTTTTTTGTTGTCAGGTCTTTTAGATTGCATGGTACTTGCAGATAAATATCGAGTGCCACCACAATATATAACTGAAGTATCACAAAGATATTGAGTTTGTGTATCATGTGGAGCTGTTTATTTCATGATCCTTTATTAACCGTTGTGGTTATATCAAATAGCAAAAAGATATCGGGTGGGTACGTCAAACACAACAATTTATTATGGTGTAGGGTGTCCAAGGGGGACTACATGTTTCAGCCCTTTTCTATAAGGCCATTGTCAGGTCTGACATGGTGGAAACCATAGAGGAACAATTACAATGTTAAACAGAATCTAATACATAGTGTGCTATGACTGGGGGGGGGAGCTAAACGAGATCGTTGTGGTTAATAACCTGATCGAGACCACAACCATTTCTCTAATAATTCATTACTCATATATCTCATGTCACACTAAATAATGTTGGAGATTGATGCACAACAGTAAATTACTGAGCATGTTGTAGTGTTAATGTCAAATTTGTATTCAGGAGGCTCCAAGTTAAAATCTTTGTCAGTTTACCAGCTATCCTGAGGTTTTGTTGTAGCATTTGTCAGTGTCCTCAGACAAAGATTATCATGAACTATGCCACAACTGTCACCTTCAAAATTCTTATCTACAGTTTATTATAATATTCTCAGCTTATTGAATGCTAGAATTTTTTGGAACCATTGTTCCAAGGATCTATTTATTGTGATAAGGTAACCAGACAATTAAAATAAAAATCATAGTGGATCTTAAAGACATGTTTCATTTCATTATTAATTTTATGTAGCTTGTATTTTGTTATGGGGTGCACGGTGACGTAGTGGTTAAGGCACTACACTACAAACCAGCAGGTCACGGGTTCGATTCCCAATGGTGTCATTGGAATTTTTCAGTGACATAATCCTTCTGGTCGTACTATGGCCCTGGGGTCGACTCAGCCTCTAACAGAAATGAGTACCAGGTGTATTTCTTGGGGGTAAAGGCAGCCAGTGCCTAAGGCTGACAACCTTATGACTATCTTGTGCCGTTGTTATGAAATCTGGGAACCTTAAATTCCTGGAACACTCTGGGCCACTCCAGGCCTGTAACGGGACTGCTTTATCTTTGCTTTACCTGTACTTTGTTACGGCATTGGACATATAATAATTATTCCTTGTCTGTGGTATGTTAATAATTTACTGATCCTTCATAATGATTATAAGACTAAATTGTCGTAGAATTCACTGTGTATTGTTTTTTGACAATTATTACATCATTATGAGCCAAGTGACTGACTCAATCTAATTGTACCTACCACACTGTGACTTAGTATGGGCTGAAGCACCACAACTTACATCTATGTTTCTCTTCCTTCTGTTGAAGATGGACTGGTGAGATGCTTGGCGATATAATGTTGCTGTGTTTGTATGGTGAAAAATTTGATCGGGCATTCGAAGTCCTCAACAAGTTGGCAAAAGATCAAAACAGCATAGTTGGAGTTCCTAACATTGAATCACTGAAGTTATTTACAGACATGTGCATATCTCAGAATAAAATAAATGAAGCAATTGTAAGTTTAATATTAATATGTTGCTAAATACTGCTCATGTATATAGTTCCTGAGGATAGGAAGTCCTGTGCTGTATTAATTGTGAGCATCTTGGTATTTACTTTGATAATTTCTTAAATTATAAGACTTGCATGCATCCTTGTTTATTTTATTACACAAAGTCTCTCATACATGATCTTTATTTTTAAACTTGAATGCAGAAATGTACAGAATTTACGGTAGCATATTGTCTACTACAATCATACTGTTTCAGAACTTTTTCACTATTTGAGTCATTAGAGATAATCCATACTTATTGTTCCTTGTAAGTTTTCATCTGTTCAGCATTCATATCTGTTGTTCACAAGCAGCTTATTTTTTGGAACAGCATTATCCTTGGAAAGTAGATAGTCACTCAGGTGATCAAGAAATTCCCCACCTCTTTTGAATCCTGATGGTTCCTTGCCTTGTTCACAGAAGCTTGTCACTGGACCATAGCCTGAATCATTTTAACCCATTCAATATATATATTTATCCTGTAAACCCATATGATCCATTATATTGCTGACATGCTGCTGTGCTGGTATCTCCCAAGTTGTCTTGCATTAAAAGTGGATAATTTCTTGAATAGGTGAGTGACTTGCCTTTTATTAAGGATTCTGCTCAGTGGCAATATTATCTTGTAGCTGTTGCACCAAAAATGTACAATGTCCTGGAAATACCTTCTTATAATACTCCTTATCATTTCCTTTTTTCTGAAAATTCTTAAATTTCTTCCTCTTCTTAATTTAGCTTTATAGATGTCTTGCAGATCATTTCAAGGCAGTAACAATGGGATGCAATTTCAGTTTTGTGTTAATTATGCAGGGTGTTCATTTTATCATGTCTCTGCATGGCTGCTGCCGAGGGAGCTTTATCATGTAAGAAGCTGCATCCGCTGGTTCTTAAAGGGCTCTAATTTCTGGTGAATGTAGGCTTCTTTTGCTGCTGTGCTCTGGGACACAGTGAACTCGACATCTTGTATTAGTAATTTTACAATTTGCCACCTTTTCATTGGCTTCCTTCTAGATGAGATAAATAGAGAGTACAGAGAGACAAAAAGAGATGACTTCTTCTCATTGTGTGTTTCAGAAATGCATCCAGTATGCTGCAGATGCTGGATTTTCAGAAACTGGGAAGCTTGCACAGCAGCTTAATGGTGCTGTTGAGTTAAATGTAGAGCAAGTAGTGAGACTTACTAACATTGTGGGACAGGAAGTAATACAGTCTCCCAATATTGCATCTGTAGCAGAGCAGTAAAAATAACAGTCAAAAGTAATGTCAGTTATTGGATGTGTGAGTAAATGTGATTCACTTGTGTACTTAGTGCGCCATTCTTTTTTAATTATATTTCAGCTATCAACTCTACAGTGTAACGTTGTTGAACCCTTATAGAACACAGATATGGTGGATTAACAGTGCCATGGAACAGAGTTCTGGAACAGCTGATAGTTGATCAGTTGCTCAAGAAAGGACTCAGCTAGAAAAGTACGTATAGCGTTGACACGCGTGCTTTAGAGCAGTGACTAGCAACCTGTGGCCTGCTAAACTTAAGTCTCTGGTGTGCAAGTATTGGTGAATACAGTCAACTTAAACTTCCCCATTGGAATGAAGGAGTACATGTTTGTACCAGTCATAATTTTATAGAGTGGAAGTCTATGCAGTTCTTTAAAAAATTACCAATGACAAAGACCCAATGACAGGTGTCTCATGGACATTCTTCCAGTCTTAAAAAATAAAGTCCTATAAATTAAATTATAATTACTATATTAATTTTTATTTAAATAATAATACACAGTAATATTAGACCCTTAATTGCTTGACATAAAGTAAACTTTTGTTGGCAAAATGAGACTTAAAATTTTAACAAGTGGTTGGCCCACCCTTGCAGGCTTTATAGGTTTTCAAATAGCCACTGTGCAAGAAAGTATTGCTCTACATTGATTTAGAGGTTAAAGCAGTAAACATTACAACTGCATTACATGACAAATACCATGTATTTATTCCTAAGTCGTGACATAACAAGATTCAGCAGCAACAATCTACTGAGAAAAATAAAAGATTTTTATCCATAAATTTATATAAATGCTTGCACTTTTGTCCATTTCAGAAATAGTGAATAAATTCATTTTTGCGGTGGAAGCATGCATTGGACTGACTCCACGCACACACCACAAGTAGTTTGACCTGCAGTGTGCCTTCAGCTGAGCATGGGTTCAGAGCCATGACAGAGATCTTAAGATACACAAAAACATCACTTTATCTATCCAATATGAAACCTTTCATACTGAGCATAAGGTCTGCTGTGGGTAGGAAAATGAACAAGAAAACAAAATCAGTTAACCCTTTGGCACCATAATTAAATGCCCAGTGTAGTATGCCAAAGACTGGAATCTGAATTAGATGACTTAAATTTTGTCATGCATACTCTTACAAAAGTGCATCTCTTAAGAGTTTGCTTCACATTTAAGGAAATAATATTTAGCAGTCTGCTTGTGAAAAGCATTAACCCCTCTTATTGGAGATGCAAACATTATTCTTCACTAGACAATCATCAAATGCCCTGGAATGCCAGCCTCCTACTACATTCTGCACTCTCATACTCGTGCTTCTCTCTCTCAAACAAAAGTGAAGCAAATGTAATCCTGTTACTTCAGTCTTGAAGATAAAGACACTGCCTTTCAGCTAATGTACAGCAACATTAAGAGAAATCTTTTCTTTCTTTTCTTGCTTCAAAATGTTGATCAGCTTAATTGAAGTTCCAAAATGCATGCACTGCAGTGAAATCTAAAATATAATCACAAAACTGATGATGACAGAGTAGAAGATCATCATTCACAACTAACTATATTTATTACATACACATAATTTGGTTACATGTTTTGGCTTGAACAGGCCTTTGTCAGGTAATACAGAATACCAAAATTACCTAAGAAGGATTAATGAAATTTTAAGTGTTTGGAATCAAGGTGAGATCTCATTTTACAATGAAGGTATGATTTCAAGCGAGTTTTGTCTTAAAGTTGGTGCCAGTTTAATGTGTGTTTGGCATCCAGCATACGCGGAAAGCCAGCTAAACCTATCATTCAGTGCCAAGGGGTTAAGAATTGGCTTACTGTTCATTACTGTGTGATAAGTGGACTCATCATATTAATTTACAAACAATTTTTATTTACATATTAATAATTCAAAATATGAGGCTATGAAAATCTTATATTTTGAATTGTCTATTGTGTACTTCGTTTCTATAAGCTGAAGTAGTCGAGTCAACCAAGTTCAAGATTCATGAAACCTGCTCTTGAACTTTAATCTTTTCTAATTTATCCGGTGAAATGTCACTGGGCTTGGTTTTACGTCCTTGATATATGTGTCCTTCGAGGTCAATAGCATAGTTGTGATCCACAGGACTAGCCAGGGCTTCTTCGATTGCTTTGTCAATATTGTCAGCTGTTATATAAAATTTGGCTCTCTCCTAGAAGATAATGAAAGAAAATAAGACATGATGGACTATAACACCCTAATATACAACTACAGACATTTTGGTTCAACTCAACTTAGCCTAATTCTTTAGCCTAATTCTATGGTTACACCATGACATGTTCAGATTTCATTATCCATAATCATTGTGATATTACCTTTTCATCTCGAACAAGCTGTTCTGCCATCTCTAGCCGTTCTTTCTGTCGCTCCTCAAAAGCAATCTTCTTAGCAAGAATGCTCTCCTCCCTGGCCTCCTGTAATCTTATCAGACGCTGTTCTCGTAGCAAAGCCACTTGCTTATTCCATTCCTCATTTTCCTTCATACAAAGCTGATGTTTCTCTTCTTCGTCCTTAGTTTCAAGCAGTGCTGCCAAACTAGTGGCTGAAGACTCTCTGAATTCTTTGACAAAATAACTCCTACAACAACGATAATGTAAAGTTATGCACATAGACCATGCACCATTGATCTACATAGTTACATGTATAAGTAAATCACATTATTTTACTTTAATTTTTATAATCTAGGAACAGGGGATTTAAATGTTCAAATACAGGCAGGTCTCATTTTACGTGATGAATCTATTTGCATGATATTGCGGTAATGTGACTAGAGTTTAACCACTTTTCAAATTTATGCGATAATTTTTGGTTTAACGTGATTTGGCATAGACAATACATAATAATTTTTGGTTTAATGCGATTTGGCATACACAATCCATGGTTGGTGTTGCCTTGTGTTGGAGGCTAGAAGATAGTGATGTCACTTCATGCCATCAGTCACATGTATGGACTGATTACATTGGTGATACTATGACACAGCTGATGTAGCTGCCCCTTCAGTGTCATTGGCTCTCGTTTCCAAAATGTATGACAAACATAAATCTACATCACCTGTTGAAACACAATTGCAAAGTCTGCGAAAGCCAATAAGTATTGAAGAGAAATTAAAAGTTATAAACCAACATGAAAAAAGAGAACAGGTGGTTGACATATGCCATAATGTTAGATTGGCTCAAAGTAGCATAAGTACAATTTGTGATAATACTTACTCCATGGAGCAGAGTCCTTCTTGAGAAGCTAACAGGTTTTCAGCTAGTCAAGAAATTCCTCGCATTTAAAGGAACCTGAAGGTTCATTACCACAGTCGCAAGTGCCCACCACCTGTCCTTATCCTGAGCCAGCTTGATCCAGTCCATACCTCCACATCCCACTTCCTGAAGATCCATCTGAATATTATCCCCCCATCTATGCCTGGGGCTCCCAAGTGGTCTCTTTCCTTCAGGCTTCCCCACCAAGACTCTGTATACACCTCTCCTATCCCCCACACACGCTACATGCCCCACCCATCTTGATTTTATCACCCAATTCATGATAAAGTGCCAAGTCAGGAACTAAAGTGTTTGTCTAACATGACTACCACAATGCTATCTTAATGAAATGTACCAAAAACTATGGATATGAGTTTCTTTCATTTTTATTGCATTAGGAATAAATAAATATACTGTACATAAATATATCTATAGTATAAATATGCTGAGGGTGCTTGAGAACAGGATGATTAAATGGGAAAGATGTTTTAAGTTTAGTCTTAATTTCATTACTCTGCAAGATATGGTATTTGTGGTATCTCTGTGTGTTCCATTCTAACAAGTACTGAAGCACCCGACTGATTTTCATAAAACCGAGTATCATTCTAGAGGGGTCATATTATTACCATTTAATACACTAGAAACTTCTGAAATTCTGTGTGGCCACTTTTGTGTATTACATGGAAGTGCATGAAACCTGTGTTTATTTTTCTGTTACACAGAAAAAGGTAATGAAATAATGCAGCATGGAACTTGCAAAATTTCATATGTTACAGATTGTAATTGTAGCCACTGTATAAACACTGGAACAGCATTTCAGTGAGGTTATGTTTTACAAATTTTGGGCAGCTGGAACCTATACTCCTTGAAATTGCTTATGATCATTTGACATGTAGCTCTTCACAAACCTTCATTCACCACTGTCTTGAGGTTGTACCATGGCTCAGGCAGTTAGTCAACAACCTCTCACTGTGGGGACCCAGGTTTTTCAATGAGTACTGCAGTTTTCCCTGTCAGTGTCATTCCATGAATGCTCCACACTCATTAATTCATTCATTAGTCACCGATGCTAAGTGGTCAGCAACAATACACAAACACCCTGAGATGCGTTTTTATTCAAATCATATCTCAATGGGAATGATAATGTAATACCTTCATGACTCCTGAATATTTGTCACATCTTACATATATGGGACTGCATTATAACATGGTTGCGATCAAAAGACAGTAACATAAACCCGAGTCATGGTACCAAAATATAAAGAAAAAAACCAGCCCCATTTAATCCACTCACACTAGGCTTAATCCATTACCAGAAGGCTGGGAGATTCTATTTTTACGACAGAACCGCACTCCATGGATGCTAACACATTTAAAACACAAGATGCATTCCAGCAGAGCTCACCTTTTACATTAGCAACAAGGTCAGGTAACCAAGTCAAGTGAAACATTCCATAGGACCTGGTCAGGCGACATAACCTCACAAATCTTAAATCAATTCTTGCTGTGCGTATAAAACATGCTAACAACTTATACATACCTAACTGCGCGGATATGTGTATTGTAGCGATCATGTAGCCTTTTGAGCTCAATTCTTTCATTCTCCGGGATCTTTGGTCTTTCTGGAATACGAAACATCTTACTCTTAGCTACAGGTAACCACCTCGGTTTCCTTTTCCATCTCACGCAGTGGACGCACACGGGATTTATTTGTAAATCACTTGCTGCTTGTAATCCCAAATATTTAAAATTACAACCGATAGCATTTATTGATCGTAACATTATTTGTTACTGCCAAAATCAGACAATTATCAGAAAACCGCAATCGCCTACAACAGACCACCCGTAAACAGAACACTGTGATCCATGACAATAGTAATTGGCTGATCCGTCGTCGTGCGTGGCTAACAGTACCAACATGATGCCGAAAACACGGAGAGATATATACTTTTCCCATCTTTGAATATTTTGAAACAGATTACTTACACAGTGCGACTGAAATGGGTTTTATTCTACATACCGTTAACTAAAGAAACCTCTATACTTTCCCGTATACGGTATTAGACACATCGCTGAAATATTTATTTAAGTAACACAGTTGGCTAAAAAAGCACTCAGTTGACTAATTCCACGGGGAGGAAATGACGTAAAAAGTCGTGGACTAGTAGCGTGAGGTCTTTGATTGTTACTCTTAGAAAAGTGTTTAGTATATTTACATAGGATGGAACCGTATGATGTTATCGTCAATCAGCCGGTTGTTATTGATAATGTAAGCAGACGTTGTGTATTTTCAAACCGCTTGTGTAGGGCAATATCATGTTACCTTAACCGTGAATACTAATATCTGTCAAATTTCACTCGAAGATAAACGCCATGTTAGGAACACTGGCACTCCCTACTAGTTAAATTAACACTTTATCAATTAATGAGAAGCTTTCCCTCCATTGTCGATGGCATACAGCGTTGTCTGAAAGAATTACACTTTTATTATTGGTGGTACAAAAGGGGTGGCAGTAAGTGACAGTTCTTTACCCGCATTGTGGAAAGCCTAACCTAAACGAGGGAGTTCCAAAATTATTTTCGTAGATAGTGAAGGAATGTTTCAGTGTAATACTGTGAAATTTGATAGTGGATTAGTAATCGACTTTTAGAATGTATGAAGTATCTTAACACTTGCCGGGGAAAACTTTGATAATCGCTGTTGCTTCTGCCGTTGTTACTGCTACTTTCATATCATTTCACTGTTCTACGCTCCACCAGGTGAAATCGGGTTTTGTACTTCTGACTTTCCCATAGCTCAACTTGTATTCTATTTTTAATACTGAAATGATATTCTATTGTAAAGTAAGTTCCTAACCTGTCATTCAGTATGGATTTCACATCAGTTTCTGGACCCTACACATTCAGCCGTGTGCAATGTCACTAAATTTTGATGTATGTGGCAACAGTATTGCTGAACTCTGTCTGACCTCACTGAACCATTGTTTTAGTTGAACGAAAAACAAATGTTAAGTAATATAGTCTGTCACTGTTTTCAAAGTTTTTTTGGCCAACTCCAAGATATCTTGGAACAGCTCAGTACTTTAAACTGCTGCTATGCTAGACTTTTGTCTTTTCATTGATTTAATGAAGATGCATATATGAACTGAAGACATACTGGTGAAGGATTTTGCCAGTATTTATTGATCACCCCATTTTATGTGGGCAACACTGCATTTTTGGCATTTAGTAATAGATAGATAGATATTTTACTGCCCATGCATCATTCACATGATATCAGACTTGTCATACATAATACATACAGGCGACTTGCACCATTGATTTTTTTTTAAAACTAATTTACAATATACAACAATTACATTCAATGTGAAGCTGCTTATGTATAGTCATATATCATAATAGCCTCCTATGAGGCAAAGAATTCTTCCACCGAATAAAATGAGTGAAGGAGAAGGAACGTCTTTAATTTCTTCCGA
>JGI20166J26741_11683029_pt1 | contig 10973 bp, 9 predicted proteins | sample TergutCu122P5_FD_26741 | JGI IMG/M metagenome (IMG submission 26741) | reverse complement strand
TTTAGTAGCCTCGGTGGTACTTCATCATACCCAGATGAGGTTGTCCATTTTAAAGATTTAATGATATTCTTGATTTCTTGTGCTGTTACCGGTGTTAAATCAATTTGTCCAAACGGTCTAATATAGTGTTCAAATTCTCTACCGCTGATGAGTCGTCTTTTAGATTACCAGTTTGTGTTTGGTTGGTGACATTTATTAAATAATCATTGAAGACACAGTGGGACAAACTGATGATAATGAATGCATTACGGCACTTTAAGAAGTTTCGAATGGGGATGATGTGCGTGTCCTAAAATGTCTGCTGTGGCAAAAGAAGTTTTGTTTCATATTATCATTATTATGCTTTCTTTTTTTGTCACTGGTTCATCCTGAAAGTGAACTGTTGCTGTCTCCATCTATACTGCTCATGGGGAGAAGACATAACTGTAGCTGCTTTCAGTATTGCTAGCATTCGCACACCTGTTTTAAATGGATGCTATTCGTCGATGGACCTTTCTTTCATGAATTAATCCTTTTAAAGGCAATGTAACCAGAAAAATTATATTGTTCATTCCTTGCATTATCGATAACTAATTAACAATATGCCAACAAAATGCACAAAATTGTTCCTTAGTTGTTTATTTTATGATACATTGCTGAACGTTTCTACATATTTCAATCAGCAAGGGGCCAGCATCAGGGAATCAAGCCAAAGTAGTACTGCATAAAACCAAATTGGCCACCTCCGTACACGGTTGGCATTTAAAAGAGTCATATAGTTAAAACATTATTTATTTGTCGAATAGTTGTATAAGTATGCTGGATCTTGCTATACAGTATCTTGGAGGCAGCCTCCATATGTATCCAAAAAAGTTCAATAATTTCTTGGATTTCGGTCATGGACTACAAATACCCAGAGGGATCATACTGACCATGTGGTAAGAAAAGTTTCTGATTCTTGAGGGTGATTTAGTTGGAAAGGTAATTTTGTTTGATTTCATCCAATAGTGAAATGGTAGCTACAAATAATTTCTGTGAAATAATGATAATTTTAAAGTTGGTTGAAAAATCTATGCCATTCTGTCAGAAACAGACTAGTTTACACTGGCCTGTGATGTATGGAATAATTTTATAGGAAACTGCTTCATTAGCTATAACCCAGATCTGCATATTTTGAGTGAGGAGGAGTTTTTTTCCTCCAGCAGTGATAGTTTTATGTTCACACACTCTCTTGTTTCAAACTTTGATCAGTATGAGCTGACTGCAAACCTTGACAGCAAGTAACTTTCAGAATGGGTTGCCTTGTGTTGGGATAGATGGTAACTATCCTGATAAGCATCATTATGATGTCCCTTATACACCAGCACCAGAATGAAGGTAGAACTGTTACAACTGAGAATTAGTTCACATTTATACCATTTGGCAAGGGAGAAATCGAAATAGTGATTAGCCCTGCTTATACAGTAAACATAGCTAGAAGATACACCCATCTTCTGCAAATTTGTTGCTTACATACGTCTTGAAGAACAAAGACAGTTTACTGACCATGTGCCAGAGCAAAAATGCCAAGATTGTCCTTTTGATAAGTTCTCGCCAAATGAGTGGCTTTGACACAGACCAGAAATAACGAAATTTACTGTCATTTTCGACTGTGTCACAGTATTCTTCATTTGGCTGCAGTAAATGGTATTTGTTGTACAGGACTGTTACTAGTATTAATATTTCACCGAGAAAGTTCATGTGTTAAGCCGAGTGCTCAAAATAGTGTCCAGATCATGATAATTTGGGTGAAGGATTTTATGTGGAATGAGTTGCTGCTAAAGCAAGAGCTGCCAGACTGTAGAAAACTTGAAAGCAAGTGCTCTGTCTCTAGCAGTGTGACGTATCAAGCAGCTGATAACTGTTTTCTGTAGTATTGCTTGTGGCTGATCTCATTAGCACAGGTGTGCCATACATAAACACAGTTTGAAATTGTGTAATGTTTCATGTTCCAGGAACTGCTTATCACATGCCTTATTCTGTCATGCAGTCATAAAATGCCACATATAAACACTGCATTTTTCTTATGGTATATTCTTCTAGAGGCATAAATATAAATATGAGTCTCTTGTTAATGTAAAATGAAATCTGTATTAATTTTTATACTTGGTGGCATTATGTCATGGGTAGACGAAATGTGCCATGGAAGTAGATATGCATATGGGCTGATGACAGAGAGATTGTGTCCAACATTTTTTGTGTTAGATATTACAGACATGAATGAAACTTTGAGGCTGTGTGTTGATAACTTTTTCAGACATTGAAAATGTATGTGTGGAAAGTGTTCATATTTGTCTGGATTTTCTGTCATGTTAACAAGGTATAACCTATGTTCCCTGTGCGTTATCTCCACTATTAATTCTAAGTCAAGTACAGTAACACAAGGATACTTTAAATCATGTGAGTCAGGTGGGGAAGGAGAAGGCCGTCCCCGAGGTACTTGGCAGCAGTGCAGATCCTGACAGTAACACATTGCAACAGTTTGAGCTTGAACTACATTGGTGCATCCAGCAGCTAGAGGCAGCACTTGCCACAAACAAAATGGCCCCTAAACAAGGTATTTATCTCCACAAGTCTTCAAGAATAATTTTGTGTTGTAGTAACTTTCTAAAGAGCACATGATTATCAAGTGATAAAATTCAATGAGTGGCACAGTCATTAAATAAGCTACACAACAGTTTCCTAAGTGTTACCACTCAAAAACAGTATTTGTGACCAATGTACATAAGTGGTTGAGAGACATGTGTTTATTCACCACTAAGTTCCAAGGACTGCATTGGAATTATGTATTGTGTCCCCTTGGTTATGAGTGGAGTATACATCATTCTGCCTGGTACTTGAGTGGAGCTGCTCACTACCATTTTGCTTGGATGGTGATAGGTGAGAACCTAACACTTGTATTTGTCAACCACTGCCCCTTGCATTCCCGGCACAGAATCTGGAAACAATTTGAATGGATGCTCTAAATTTATGAACTGGGTGTCCACTGTTGCATACATGTGGACACTTCTCATAAACAGCCAGACACGAGAGATAGCATACTTTTGTTGATGACAGAACATGAACTGCCTACCAGCTGGTGGGTCAGCCATGGGCCATAACTACATAATGGTTGAGATTCTGATCAATGTTGAGACTTTTTTATTAAAAATAAACCACTGAATGATATTTTAAGTTTTATTAGTTATCTCATGAGATATCCTATCCTGAGTTCTGTAGTGTGTCTTACTGTAAAATACAAATAAACAAGACATCCTAAGCCATTTGAAGCTAGTCCCAGCATCACAACCAATTTCACTAAGATTTAATTTAGTACAGAGAAGTTTAAAATATTATGTAACAGCATATCTCACATGAAATAGCATCATCTATTTGTGGATTTCATCATGTAATGGGCATGTATAGATCATCTGTGTCATCATATATCCATTAGAGGGTGCTGGAAGCATGTCATATTGCTGTACAAGTGGTTGCCAGATGTCAGGCCTACTGGAAACATGATTCAGTGTTGAAGTATGCCATACAACTTGATTTGTGCATGTAAGAGGTATCACACTGGTGGAAATTTATCACCAGTTGGAGGTGCATGGAACACACATGATATCACAGCAGCCGCTACATGTTTTCGATAATGGCAGAACAGACGGTGATGAACAGCAGTGATCTGGATGCCCAAGCATGTTGAACACTCTTGATAATGTGTGTTGTGCAGGTACCCTTATCATCAGATGCAATATGCTGACTGAGATTGCTTATAGCAAGATATTATGCTGTAGTGCACATAGTGTTGTACGTGACTGCCTGGAGTATAGAAAAGTTTTTGCATGCTGGATGCCAAAGGACCTCACACATGATAACACAGCTCATTTTATGGAACAGTCCATCGTGCACTTGAGAGGTGGCCGCAGGCCATTGATTGCAAAGGGCCTTGGTTGTTAACCACAGTATTCTTATTTTGCATGATAGAAACAGGTCATACCGCCAACCAGACTTCTGAGTGGTTATTGTGCTGTGGCTGGGAGGGTATGGACCATCTACTGAAAAGTTCTGATCTTACAGCCACATATTACCAGCCTCTTTAAACCACCTGTGAAGCATCTGACTAGTGATTTTCATTACATGCCAGTATGAAGTAAGCTGACATCTGGCTGCAGACATGTGACTGCATTGACATTTGTCTATTCTGTGCCAAAGTATAAGCCTTTTTGCTGCAGTGGAACAAATGCTTAAATGTCATTGGTCACTGCAGGCCCGTCTGGTGTACCATTAGCTATGTATTCACTAATGTATACGTTGGAGTCAAAATGAATTTCTCAGCTTCAGATTGTTTACCTTATTTTTTTAAATACCTTTAATCCAGCACCCACAGGACTGGATATATGCCATGTTTTCAAATATTCTGGACTATGAAACAGTGCCTGTATGTACTGACCTGTGTTCTCACAGATAATTTTTTGTTACTGTTTATGTATTTGGGCTGCACAACTAATCAGTGGAGTATTCCTTTTAACTACTTCCTTCAGCAGCTGGTTCAGGGGTATCAAGGTCCCCGTCTTTGTTCTCTGGATTTTCCTCAGTTTCTACCTAGAGTACTGAAGGACCAGGACACTGTGTGTCAGGAGTCTTCATAGCTGTAGGTAAAATTATGGAATCACTACACATATTGGATGTCAGGATTTGCAGAATATCACCTTCTGGGTTAATGAAATTGTACTGCTATTATTCTTTCATTATTTCTTTCTTTTTCTCTATTTTGCTTGTACTTTTTGATTTGCATATTATTGATACCAGTACTTTTCCAAGACAGAATAAGCTGTCAGTTATTCTGGTCAATGCAGCAGTTTAGAATGTGACGCAGAGATATTTCCCTATTTCACAGCCCAAGATGCAGCTCATTCGTTGACCATTCTGAGGAGTAAGAAGGCTCCTGTAATAAAAAAGCGACAAGTGATGAGGTCTTCTTTTGGCGATTACAGAAGAAAGATGGCAGAAGAAGAAAAGAAGCTTAATAAAGGTTGGTTGTTTCATGCTGTATGGAGTAATTTTATTAGAGTTTCATGAAGTTCATGCCATTGTGGGTTTTGTGGTTTCAATTAATGGAGGTATTTTATTATGTTTAAGATCTTAAGTATACAGTTTTACCAACATCATTGGCTGAAATTGGAAAATACCAACATGGTGACCAGGAAGTATTGTATTGACTTTTTAACAGATAGTAACATGACATTTTCATGTTATGTCACCAGAATGCAGGACAAAATCATAATATGAAGGCAGCAAATACATCTGCCTTATGTATCATAAAATTCAGGTATTTGGGAATGAGAATAATTTTGTGGTGGATCTGGCCAATCATGATTTGAGAAATTAATCACAGAACTGCACAGCCTTACCTACAAACCACCAGGTCCCCTTATACAACACAAAACAAACCCACAAATATGTCAGTGTAAAGACTGTCTCTTTGAAATGAGCATACTAGATTAGGGTGCTTGTCCTCCTTATTCCAAATTTGAAAATAGACCTGGTTTTTAAAATTTTGTGCCAAATGCCAAGACAGTGGACAGTGTTCAAAACTTTAGTTAAGCACACTCATATAATATGTCTGCTTTTGTTGAACTTACATTACCTGTGTCAGTCTGTGGTTATGCATTGAATGTAACAGCCCAGGAGAGGATCTGTATTGCTGCGCCATACCCAAACAAGAAATCTTGCTTTGTAAAGCGGAGTGCTGTCATTTGTGAGCCATCACAAAACGACTTCAGATTCAACTTTGATGTGACACTGGACACAGAAAGATCAATTACCAATCGGCCAACAACCAGCCACAACAGTTTTGTATACAAGAGCTCAGACAACAGCTTTAGGTTTAATTTTGTGCAGCCAGCCTCTTGAAGTCAGGTATGTCATATTTTGAATAGTAACAGTGGCTTCTGAGTGAACAAACACATGTTCTAATTATGCTGAAGTTCCCCTTTTTCTTGAAAGGAATATGTGTATGTTAGCATTTTGTTGTATGCTCTGTTCTGCAAGAAGTAGCTGTGCAGAATATCACCCTTCCCATGACTGATAATCATAAATCCAAGGCCAGTTTTTCTAATTCGTACTTTAAAAACTACAGCCATGCAAATTTGAGGTTGGAGCAGAACTTGCAACAAGAAAAATAGGATTATTAAATTTTGTGCCACTTGAAAATCTCTTCTTAGGTAATGACAATAGGTGGGTAGTGCCTTCATGTGCAGTAATAAATATTGTAGCCACATGATTTCTCTGGTTGTCAGTGAACTAACCAGTCACAGCTCTTGTTAGTGTGTGGGCAACCCCACATATTGATGTTGTAAAATGTTCAGTGATGAGACATGAAATTCCAGTTTCTGTTCTGATTTGTAAATTGGATTATGATTTTGAAGTATAATAATGTGACAGGTTGCGAATGAAAAATGGCAGAAAAAGGGAAATATGTATTTTTATGAAAACTTACCCTGTTTTATGATTGACTTGGTATGCTGTGATTGTGTGTTGTTAGAAGCAGAGAGTTTAATATTATAATTTAAACCTAAAATATAGTACTGTAATGAATGAACGATTTATTGAAATTTGTAATTTTCTTATAGTTTTTTTATACTTATCTGGGTTTACTCTGGCCATTTGCTTTATGTAGCTTTGTTAGACACATAGAGGAAAATTCCTTAGACTTAGCAAATTCTAGACAGTATGTACACCTGTGAGCCTGGCAGCGCAGCTTATAGTTCGCTGCCCTCTCAGGAATGTAATGACTAGCCAGCTTTACTTTATATATTCTTCCTTAACGGTTATTAACACACACTCGACACCTAAATTTTTACCTGGTAACTATGCATTTAGTACGGAAGATAAATTATTTTACAAGACACAGTGAACGATTGAAGCTACGGGATTTTATTATGTTGCTCGCTGCCATCTGTCTGCAAGGTAAGCGTTGTTAAACTGAGTTGTTTTAAAGTTAAAGTTGAGTAGTTTCGGATTTCATTTCGATTATTTTATTTTTTAAATTCCAAATTTATACGTTAGGAAATATATATACAAAGCAGGCTAATCATTCTAAAAGGTTAGATTACCCACTACATTTATTATTTGTATGAACAGTATACTTTCTTTTGTATAATTTGTTTACAATAGAATATATAGAAATTTATTTATTGAAGCAATCAAGCAACTGAACCAGTTATCCGTAAAATGCGTAACAACATTTGTTTTGACTGTCCTCAACAGATTTGAGGTGGTGGCAGCACTACTTAGAAATTCTAGCTATTTCATTCAAAGTTAATGCTTATCAGGTAAGTTTTGATGGGAGTCAAGCTCTTGACCCGATAGGCATTACAAATGGTTTTGCAGCGGTGGGATTAAATTAGATCAGAAAGAATTTACTATGAGCAGGTTTTGGAGACGGGATTGAGAATTTTAGTAGTGATCCTAGGAGCAGGTATGTGACAAGAATTAGAGCCGGTAAAATTTCGAAATTTAGTCAGCACGCACCTCAGTTTTATCATGGCGGAGGCAAGACTCCAGGCAGAGTTGACAGAGTCAAAAATGGAGATCCAGAGACTAAGAGAACGCTTGTCCACAGCTATGCCCACGGTCCACAAAGACCTCTCCTTAATTTCCTTGGTCCCAAAGTGGTCAGGCTTGGAATCAGGGGTTCTGCTAGAGGAATTTTTTTCTAGTATCGAGGGGTCAGCGCAAATAGGATGTTGGGAGCAATCTGACAAGATACGGGTAGCTGTTTTAAAATTGACAGGAGCTGCTAAATTGTTTTATAACGGGTGTTCCGAGCTCCACGCTGAGGACGTGACGTGGGGTAGTTTAAAAGTGCATTTACCCAGAGGTTTAGGGACACGCATTCAGATCAGTTTCATTTTATGCAGCTGCAAACAGTGAGACAAAAGAAAAACGAGAGTGTCTGAGAATTCGCAGACAGATGTAAGGGACTTGCGCAAAAAGTTTTGTGTAAAGTGGATGACCTGGTGGCCCAATGGATCCACTGAGAAAATGCTGACCGCATGCTTATGGCCAGCTTTGTGGGAGGGCTCGGGGGCATTCCCGGGAAACAGACGAGGTACGCCAGTCCCCGAACTTTCGAACATGCACTGTTGATTGCCCTTACCATTCAGGAAGCAGAAAATCAAGTTCTTGACCCAATAGGCATTACAGTACTATACACTAGTGAAAATAAACTTTAAAGTTTCTTTCACAAACACAAAACTAAAATTATGTCCCATTCTCCCCTATCCCCTTTTTTCTGTGTTCCTCAGCCACTCCACATTTGACCACGTATATTGTTCAAAGCTTTATTGGTGGTAAATGATAACCACATAGCAGTGTGGAAATTTAATAATTGAAGATGACTGTAATTTAGAGCTCTTAATACTGGGAGTTCCTGACATTACAGAGTAGTGAGAGAATAGTTCCCAAGGTTTTAACAGGAATCTGTATGATATATGAGATATTTATTGAAAAACAAAATACATTTTTATTTCATAGTGCAGTAGTACATGTTGATAATAAGTACTCACCAAATTTAATGTTTTGTTGACTGTGCATCGTGATATATCCGTACAGTAAGTTTCGCCCCGATCCTGCCAACAGCCAGTCAGGATAAACGCATGACATATACCAATTGCTGTATATACAGAGTAGTACCTCCTGATGATGAGCTGTGAGCCTGCTCGAAACATATAGAAGTTAATTATTGAAATAAATTGGAAGTAAACAGTGCATCCTGTTGGTTCTTATTGTATGACGTACTCACCACTTAATCCACTGGAGAAGGCACATTTGCAGTGACAACCAACAGGGAAAAGTGGTTAGTATGGGCCCAAAAAGCACTGCACAGGAAGCATGTGCATGCACTAACTCAACAATATGTTGACAGGATCGCATCGAACGCTTGGTTGACCTGGGGTGGGCTTTTCCCTGAAATGGAGGGTATTATATGTGCCATCTAGGACCAAGTGGTAAACACTAAAAATTACAGAAAACTAATGATAAAGGATGGCACTGTTGGTGATTCATGCAAGCAATAATACTCCCTACTGAATGAGAGTACCCTTTACTATATGTACAGTCCATCATAGGTCTTAGAGAATAATCTGGCACATTTATATTGGGACAGTGGAATACTTACCAATAAAACTGTTTTGTATAACTGCCCTGACATCACACTCTTTGAGAAAACCAACAAAATAATTTACTTAATTGCTGTCAACATTCCAAATGTGGGTAATTTACAAACTGCTTATACTGAAAACATGAGAAAATATGCAGAATTAAGCATTGACGTGAAACAACAGTGGCAAGTAGAAGCAGCATACACCTCACCTGTCATTATGTCTGCAACAGGAGTCATTCATCACAAACCGCATGATGTCCTCAAGCAACTGTACTTACTGGATTTGCTTTACATGACCATACAAAGATCTGCAATCTTAAATACATGCAACATAGAAAGTTCTTAGGTGACTTGACAGTTCAGCAATAAGTAATACACTTACCTACTGTCACCTTCATTATTAAATGTATGAGGTGATGTGATTCAGCTGTGTTAAACATGAGTTAATGAGATAAACGATGATGATGATGATGATAATAATATTTTAACATAGCTTTTGTGTGCGTTAATTCATTTCAGGAAAGAAATGACCAGCCATTAACTACACAAACTGATCCCAAATGTGGAAAAAGTGAGTTACAACACTGATTTACTTCTCAGAAGATGGAAGAAGAAATGAACATGGTCAGAAACTGTTGGAATGATTTTAACTGAAGATCAAAATGATCTTTAAAAACATTGATAATCTGCAGCTGAGAGCACCAAACTTTACACCTTTAACAGTATCCCTGTAAGGTACTTTACTGTTCATATTGTGTGCCATCAAACTGTCCAGGGTTGCCTCAGGGAGCTTTGAAAGTTTAAGATGTGTGGCAGTGCAAATTCCACATATTGGTTGCCTCAAGTGATCAATTTTCATTGCTAAATGGGTAAGAGACAGATCATTGGACAGCTTTGATCCATATAAATTGGACGTTGTTGTTGTTGTTGTAATGAATAAGCCAAAGTTTGGTCAGTAGGAATGTACAAATTGTTGTAAATCTTGAGTTCTTAATTTGTTTTACTTACAAATATGAAAAGATTGGGGTGAATGAGAAACAGATTTTTAAATGGCACCCTACACACCCTTATGTTTATGTTAAATGGCATCATGTCCCTAATGTTAAGTGTTATCAAATGTTTGATCGTTAAAGAGTGATTCTACTAGATGACTTCACTCCAAATGCTTATCCTGAGATGATAATAGCTGTAAGCAATGTCCAATAAACAAAGACCAGATTCTCAAGGGTTATGAATTTATCACTATCTGAATGTTAAAAAACAAAAGAAATAAAACACACAGGCACTTACATAAATTTTTATTTCAGAATTTACAGTAGCTTCAGATGCACTCCAGTCACTCTCAGTACCCATCCTGGCACATATCTGAATTGACTGTGAACAAATGAACATACAGCACAACATAGACACATAAAGGTAAACTGCAGTTTGCAAGACAAAGGCTTCACTCTACTACTAATAAAAAATACACAACACTTCTGTGCAACTACTTTCATCCTCGCAGCAGCAATTAGACTACTTGTTTCCGCGTATCCTTCCGCACATTTCACCAACGCCTGGAGCCGCAAAGCTGAGTCTCAAACTGTACGTTTAGAAAGTTAGTCTGAAATCCCAAAGTGTACACACCACTTGGGACACCAAGGATAATATTAAAATTGTTCTTATGTAAGGTAGGTGATAAAACATGGAATGGGTTTAGCTGCCTCATTTCCAACAAACTTGTATTTCTCAAACTATTTCTTTGCGTGTCTACATGAGAATTGGGAGTGCATAAGACCAAATACATGCCGTTGGTTAAACTGGACAC
>JGI20166J26741_11682918_pt1 | contig 10973 bp, 9 predicted proteins | sample TergutCu122P5_FD_26741 | JGI IMG/M metagenome (IMG submission 26741) | reverse complement strand
ATCAGCGCGTATGCGCCGTCGTATCCCATTCCGCCGCCGCGATATACCCGCCGTCCACAATCAGCGACGCTGCCGTAATCCCGGATGAATCCTCGCAGGAAAAGTATAAAGCCGCGCGCGCGATATCCTCGGCCGTAAGCGCCCGGGCGATGGGAACGCGTTTCAGACGGTTCGCGCGCACCTCGTCAATATCCCCCGCGCTTTGCATGTGAAAACGCAGCAACGGCGTCTCTGTAATCCCAGGGCAAATGCAGTTGCTGCGGATGCCGTAACGCGCGTAATCCAGCCCGATAGATTTTGACAGATTGAGCACCGCGCCTTTGCTGGCCGTATAAACCGGCGTCATATCCTGGCCGACAAAACTTGAAATCGACCCAATGTTGACGACATAGCTTTTTTCGTGCTTAATCAAGTATGGGAACGCGTATTTAAACGCCCAGAACATGGATTTCACGTTAAGCGTCATCAAATAATCCCATTCTTCGTCGGTATACTCGTGAAGCATTTTAACGCCGACAGTACCGGCGTTATTGATCAGTATATCCAGGCCGCCGAATGACTCTGCAGTTTTTTCAATAGAATTTTCCACATCTTTGCGTAACGTAACGTCACAGTGAATGTAAATCGCTTTGCCGCCTTCGGCAAATATTTCGTCCCGGACGCGTTCGCCGTCGGCATCATTTCTGCCCAGGATAGAAACAGAGGCGCCCTCTTTCGCGAACAGCCGGGCAATGCCTTCCCCAATCCCCTTTGTGGAGCCGCTGACCCATGCGGTTTTACCGTCCAAACGACCCATTGCGCCGCCCCTTTCTGCGTCACCGCGCATCATTTCCGGCTTTCAACGTGTCTTCAATCAGGTTTTTCAGCAGGATCGTTTCGGATAAATTGTCTGTACGGTTGCAATTTTCCCATTCAGTCCAGGTATATTCCAAAACGATGTAACCGTCGTATCGCAAGTTCATTAACCTGTGTATGATTTCTTTAAAATTGACGCTTGATTCTTTGACAACAGTCTGCAAAACACCGGGTTTCGCGCCCCGAAAGTGCACATGGTTGGCATAGGGAAGAAGCGGATAAACCTGCTCGTCGGCGATTCCCTGCCTGGCGAAATGGGAAAAGTCCAGGGCGAGGCGCAAATCCGGCACTGCCATAAGCAATTCCAAGGCTGTTTCCGGATTTTCTATGAGCGAGCCGATATGCGCCTCTACCGAGAACGCAACATTGTTTTTCTTAGCCTCGCAGATACGCCACTCAAGCTCCCGGGCGCTGCGCTCGAATGAAGTTTGCCTGTCTTCAATATCCGGGAACAGTACGCCGGGCAGAATGCAGACATGATGCCCGCCCGCCACCAAGGTGTATTCGATAAGTTTCATAAACGACTCGCGGGACTCGGCGCGTACGCCCGCATCGGGGTGATTTATCGCGACAGAGGTAAAATCAAGCGCGTTCTGCAGGAATACGTCGGCCAGTTTCAAGCCGGCGTATTCAAGCTTCTTTTTCAGTTCCCCGGCATTTACGGGGATATTCTTAAATTCCCTGGATGGATAGAGATGCGACCGGTCTTCAAAAAGGCCGATATCCGCGGCTTCAAAGCCCATCATGGAGATCAGCTTTAAAGAATCCCCATGCTTTAGCAGCGGAAAAGTAAAATCTGGACATGCCAGCCGTATTGGCATTATAAAGGCTCCTTTTTCACTATGCGATATACTGCCCGCCGTTGATATCAAAAACCGCCCCTGTTATGAAACCCGCGGCGCCCGATAAGAGGAAATCGGCCAGCGCGGCGATTTCCTCCGCTTTCCCGAGCCTTCCCAACGGTATCGAGGCGCAAAGCGCGTCTATTTTTTCCGGGGTGAATTGTGTGATAAGTTCGGTTGCCGTAGTACCCGGCGCTATCGCGTTGACATTGATCCTAAAAGGCGCCAGGCGTGAGGCGAGGGCTTTTGTCAGCCCGAGTATGCCCGCCTTGGAAGCCGAATATCCGACGCCATTGGCAATGCCGCCCATCCGCCCCGCCAGCGAAGACATGTTGACGATCTTTCCGCCGCCCGCTTCTTTCATATGCGGGATAACCGCCTGTGACATAAAAAATACGCTCTTAAGATTAACGGCCATGATTCTGTCCCATTCGTCTTCCGTGATGTCCTCTATGGGCGTTGAATGCAGTATGCCCGCGTTATTTACCAGGGCGTCGATACGCCCGTATTTCCCGTATATTTCCTGAACGGTCTCCCGAACACGCTTAACATTGGACACATCCGCGCAAAAAGCCTCCACCGCGGCCCCGCTGATTGTCAATTCTTCGGCAAGCGCCTCAGCCTTTGACCCGTTGACGTCGAGTATGGCGGACATATAACCGGACGCGCAAAGTTTTCTCGCTATAGATTCACCGATTCCCTGAGCCGCGCCTGTAATGATGGCGACCTTGTTTGGATGTCTCATTGGATAAACGCCTCGTTTACCGAACGGCATATATATTCCGCCGGATTCTCCAATAAATGTTTAAACATCTGAAGAGCCCTTGCAGCCGGAGCGCCGTCCGTTACCCGGTGATCAAAGACCAGCGTCGCGCACATCATAGGCCGTATGACGATTTCATCACCGTCGGCGACAGGCCGCTTCATAATTTGACCTAAGCCCAGTATTGCGCTCTCGCCGGGGTTAATGACCGGCGCAAAGGAAATAACGCCGAAAGAACCCAGGTTCGAAATCGTAAACGTTCCGCCGGAGAGATCTTCCATACTGGCGTCCCCGTTTTTAGCGCGTCCGGCTTTTACGCGAATCTCCTCGCCGATCTCCGTGAGACCCTTGCGGCCGGCGTCTATGATTACGGGTATCAGAAGGCCTTTGGGGGTATCGACAGCGACGCCGATGTTTATTTGCGGTGATTCGACTATAGACGCATTTATAAACTTAGCGTTTAAATATGGGCATTCATGAAGCACCTTCGCCATTGCCTTAACCGCGATCTCATTAAAACTTACCGATATGTTTTTTTCCTTGAGCTTTTCCCGCCACGCGATAACTTCGGTCATATCGATTTCGATGTTTAGCGGCACGCTTGGTATTTGACTTTCGGATAAACGTTGCGCAATAACGCGCCGGACGCCCGATACCGGCGGGAAAGGCGCGTCCGCGGATGCCGGCGCCGATGAGGCGGGCATAATCGGGGTTGAGGCTTCCGCCGGCGTATCCGATGCCCCGGCTTGTTTTTTTATGTTATCCGCATAGGCTAAAATGTCCGCCCTCTCTATCCTGCGCCCGTTCACAGCCTTTGCGACTTTTTCGTAATCTATTGACAGGTCAGCCGCAAGTTTTTTTGCCAGCGGGGATATACGGATGTGCCCGGAGTCCGAAGTCTTAACCGTCTCCGGGGCAGCCGGCGGGCTGATTTGCTCCCCGGCCGTTTTACCCGCGGCGACGCTCGCTTCATGCTCCCCGGCTGTTTTACCCACGGCGGCGCTCGCTTCATGCTCTTCCCAAAATTCGATTAACGGCGCGTTACAGGCAACCACGTCCCCTTCTTGCGCGAGGAGGTCTTTAACTGTTCCCGTCTTATCGGAATATATGTCCTGCGTTGATTTATCGGTCTCCGCCTCGGCGATCGCGTCGCCTTCCGAAACTATGTCCCCAGGTTTAACCAGCCATTTCATGATCTGGGCTTCCGTCATATTCACGCCGATTTTAGGCAATACCATTATGACTGACATTCGCTCACGCCCCTCATTCCGCGCCCAGCGTTTTCTTAACCGCTTTGATAATCTTCTGTGCGTCAGGAATTACATGATTTTCCAATTCTATATTGTACGGCATCGGTACATTCAAGCCCCCCACCCTGACCGGCGGGGCGTCCAGCAGATCAAAACCCCTGTCTATGATCTCCGCGACGATATCGGAAGCCATGCCGCCGCGCAGGTTCGCTTCCTGAACGACGACGACGCGGCCGGTTTTAGTTATGGAATTCATCACAGTTTCATAATCCAGCGGCAGCAGCGAGCGCAGGTCTATGACCTCGCAGCTGATCCCTTCGGCCTCCAGTTTCTCCGCCGCCTCAACAGAACGCAAGGCCATCATGGAGTAGGAGACGATTGTCACGTCCGTTCCCTCACGCCGTACCGCGGCTTTGCCAAAAGGCACAGTATAATCCTCACAGTCGGGAACTTCGCCTTTCAGCGCGTACGAGCGTTTATGTTCAAAAAAGATAACGGGGTTGTCGTCCCGAATTGCCGATTTCAGCATTCCTTTAACATCATAGGGGGTAATAGGCGCAACGACCTTGAAACCCGGGACATGATTAAACCATGCCTCAAAGGATTGAGAGTGCTGCGCCGCGTTCCCCCCTCCCGCTCCGAAAGGCGCCCGGACCACCAGCGGCATATTTACCTTCCCGCCGAACATATACCGCATTTTCGCCGCCATATTCACAAGCTGATCCATTGCAAGGGTAATCCAGTCGGAGTAAAGGATTTCCACAATTGGGCGCAGCCCGGTAGCCGCGGCCCCGATCCCCATGCCGGTGAACGCCGGTTCCGAGATCGGCGTATCGATTATCCTTTCCGGCCCGAACATGCCCAGAAGGTCTTTCGTTATCCCAAAAGGCCCGCCGCGCCCGGCAATGTCGCAGCCCAGCACAATAACGCTTTTATCGCGCGCGAGTTCTTCCTTCATCGCGTCGTTCAGCGCCTGTCTGACAGTTATGATACTCATGGAAGCATCGCTTCTCCTTTATACAATGTTTTACAGTATCATTTCCCCGTGAGCGTATAAATCATCATATAGCGCGTGAACCGGCGGTTGTGTGCACCGGTTTTCCGCATAGTCAACGGCGTCGGCAACCTCGCCCGCCGCCTTTTTTTCAATTTCAACCAATTTTTCCTCCGGAATTTGTTCAACGCTGTTCAGGTATTCGCGCATCCGTTTAACCGGCTCAAATTTCCATAACGGCTCTACGGACGTTAAGTCACGGTACCACTGATCGTCTGCGACAAAATGCCCGAGCAGCCTTGTAAACCGGGCTTCGATCAGGGTTGGGCCCTGGCCGCCGCGGGCCCGGTTGGCAGCTTCTTTGACCGCTTTGTATACCTCGAATACATTAAAACCGTCAACCTGCACGCCGGGAATGCCGTAACCGGCTGCTCTTTTGTAGAGATCGGGCTCTTTGGATATGCTGCATATATCCGTCGCTATCGCGAGGCCATTGTTCTCCAGCACAAATACGCACGGCAGGTTCCACGCGGCCGCCATATTGATTGATTCGTGCCATACGCCCTGATTCGATCCGCCGTCTCCGTGGAAGCAGACGGAGATCTTACCGTTTTTCAGTGTCTTAGCCGACAGCGCTGCGCCGATAGCCAGCGGCATGCCGCTGCCGACAATGCCGGTAGCCCCGAGCATGCCGTGATCCACGTCGGCGATATGCATGGATCCGCCCTTGCCGTGGTTGTAGCCTTCATATTTGCCCATGAGTTCGGCCATCATGCGCTTTACGTCCGCGCCTTTGGAAATAGTGTGCCCATGGCCCCGGTGGGTGCTTGTTATGTAATCGTCCGCGTTGATCGCCGAACACGCGCCAACCGCGACGGCTTCGGCCCCAACATAGGAGTGGGCCAGGCCGTATATCTTCCCGCCCAGCCACAGTTCCCTGACTTTAGTATCGAACTGCCTGATCAAACACATTTTATAGTACATTTGCAGCATCGGCTCAGCGCTTAAACCGTCGGGCGCTTGATAAGGAACAATGTATTTTAGGCCAGCGGGTTCAGTGTTTTCGTTTATTGCCATAGATTGTTTCAGCTCCTTTTATTGAATGTAAAGATCTCTCCCGGCTCAAGCGCAACCGGCTTAACTCTGGAATGCCCCTTTTCCCTTGCTTCAGTGAGCAGTTTTATAAATAATTCAATATCCGGGCAATTTTTACGGGTATAATGACAGGCTACGGCATAGTCAAGATCAAGCCACCGCGAAGCCAGAGCCGCTTCTTCCGCTGTCATTTCGCCGGTCAGGTATGTGGGCAAAAAATCGAAGTCGTTCTCAATCGTTACGTTAATTAAGCCGACGTCAGGCTTATAGAACTCGCCTATAAGTTTCATATCGCTGAAAATCGCGGTGTCACTGGCATTATAAACCTTAGTCCCGTCTTCAAGGAAGATGATGAAACCCAACGGTATCGCCGATACAAACATACCGTTTTGCAGCGTGCATCCGGAACGGTGACGGCTCTCAACCGGACGCACCCGTATGCCGCCGGCTTCCACCGTCAAACCCCAGACCGTTTCCTGAATCTGACTGGCAGGAACGCCGCGCTCCAGCAAAAGCGCTTTCGAATCGCCGCCGCAAATTACCGGGCAGCCTGTCTTAAGCGCAATCTCCGCGGCGTCGCCCAGATGATCGAAGGCAGCGTGACTGATTAATAAGAGATCTAAATCGCCTTGATTGCTGAAATTTTTTGTTTTCAGCGGGCTCACCGGGTTCTTATCAATGTAGGGGTCGATGAGAATTTTCTTTCCTGTTTCAGTGGTTATTAGGAAAGCGGCAAAACCTAGGAATTGAAAATTTACCATATTAGCCTCCCTTATGCCTTATAGATAATTAGCCTTTTTATTAATGCTAATTAACGTTAAACTCATTTTATAATATATGAATGGCTAGTAATTGTCAATAAATTATTTAATATTTCTGTATTTGATTTAACGTTAATGAAATTATGTAGGGGCGGATGGTAATCCGCCCGTTAACGTGAGCGGGCGGATTACCATCCGCCCCTACACACCCGAAATTTGAAAGACCCGAATTTTGGCGTGTTTAAAACCAGTAGACAATCATGCTTTTGTGTTCGGGCGGCAGATTGCCGCCCCTACGGGAAAAACGCCATATGTAGGGGCGGCATTCTGCCGCCCGTGAGTCTAAAGAAACACCATTGCAATAATGTTGCGCGTTTAATTGTTGAAGATTGAAGAATCCACCCACAACGCCGGATAAACGAGCGTGTGGTTACTGGAGTTGGCTGCGGTTGCGTCTAAGAAATCCTGGAACACTCTTCCATTATATAGAAGAACCCCCACTGTGCCGCTGGTATCGCCCGGATTGCGCAGCCATGCCTCGTACACGTAAATCTGAGGTATGCTAATCTTGCCGAAATTGGCATTGGCTATCTCAGAGCTGGGCTGTACCTCAGGATTCGCGCCCCTTATGTCATGCCCATAGGAGCAGAAGTTCGCAGCCTCTCCATAACTGAGCGCAAACGCTACATCAGAACCGGACGGTATCTTTACATCGGTCGGCTTGCTGAAACCGTTAGTCATCGCATCCGTGGTAGAACCGGTTCCGACAACGGTTGCGGCGTTGTTTTTCATAGTGAAATCGCGCAGCCTTGCGTTTACAGGCAGGTTATCCGCCAAACCTGTTGCTGTACCGTTGAACCAACTGTTGATTTTAGCACGGACTGTGGAATTCGTATAATTTTGCGACGTACCGTAAGAAGTTGATTGATATACCGGATTTCCGTATACGCTCGCGTTGCTGCTGGTGTTGATATTGAGGAAATTCGAGCGTAAAATCAACGAGTATCCTCCGTTAGTGGCGATTTCAACCCAGTTAACCTTGTCGCCGGTCTGCGCGGGCGGCAAGATCCTGCCGTTCACTGCTGTCGGGACGTTTGATATAGGCTGTACTTTAGACGTGCTTTCGTTGCCCGGCCCTATCGGCAAGCCCGTATCCTTCTGATATACCTTTGTATCGTCCGGAGTCCCAAGTAAACCGTCGGGTCCGGCTTTCTGGTACGAGTCGTCGCTGTTGGGCCCAAGATACTTCACACCGCCGCTCACGGTAATGTCGGTGCGGTCGTTCGGGCCGCCCGGCACGCCTTTCTGGCCGTTTGTGTTGCTCGGCGGGCATACCCACGGGCCAAGGCTTCCGTCATCCTTAAACTCTTTGAATGTATTGTCGCCGTAGTCGATGTAGGTCTTGCCGTCCTGACCTATTACAACTCCCATGGCGTCGCTCGGGATCACGATTACGGTTTTGGCGTCATTGTTGGAAGGCATGCCGTCGACAGCCACGGTCACAATATCCTTGGTTCCCAAGCTTGCCGTTGCCGCCAGCGTTGCCGTTTTGCCGTCAGGCGTGAGCGTCATGCCGGCTTTTTTCTGATCCGACCATGTTACGTCGCTGCCGGACGTATTGGCCGTTAAATTGACCGTTGCGCCCTGCTTCAGATAGATATTGTTCCCTATGGCGAACGCCCCGGTCTGGCTGATCGTTACCTGCGACGCGTTGGCCGGCGGCGTATCGGACTCGTTGTCCGGGCCGATCGGCTTGCTGTCGTCAGCCTTCCATACCTTTACGTCGTCCGGGGTGCCCAGCAGGTTGTCCGGGCCGGCCTTATTATATGAGCCGTCGCTGTTGGGCCCGAGATACTTCGTGATTCCGTCGCTTCCGATCTGTACGTCCGTGCGGTCGTTCGGGCCGCCCGGCGTGCCTTTCTTGCCGTTTGTGCTGCTCGGCGGGCATACCAGCGGTCCCAATGTCCCGTCGTCATAGATTCTGTTATACGTGTTGTCGCCGTTATCCAGGTATGGGTTTCCGTCCAGGCCTGTTACCACAGCGGAACCGGCCGGTATAATGGTAACGTACTTCGTGTCATTATCATTCGGGTTGGACTGGCTTGCGGCTTTAACCATATATCTGCCGCCTGTGTCTGCGCCGCTGTCGATAGCCAGCGTCGCCTGGTTATCTCCGGCAGCGTCCGCAGTTATGCCGCTGCCCGACGGCAGCGTCCAGTCAACCGGCTCGCCTGTGGTGTTGGCCGTCAGCGTCGATGTTTTACCCTGCTCGACAAAGATTCTGTTGCCGATAATAGTTGCGTTTGTGGCGGTAATGTTTGTATTGCCCGTCGGCGCCGGCGTCGGGGAATTCGTGTTCGCGCCGCTGTTTTCGGAACCTGCGACTTTATCCATCAGGTCGTGGCCGTCCTGGGTCCAGTTCCCGTTCTCGTCATCGCCGAAATTCCTGTAATTCCAGTCATTGCCGCTTTGCTTACCGTCTTTGGTCGCCATCTGCGCCCAAACGTTAATGCCGTAATAGTAAGTGTCCGAGGGTTTCATGAGCAGATTTACGCTGTTCAGCAGCAGGCCGGTGGCCGTGTGGGGCGCTAAGGGCGCCGCCCAGTAAGCCCAGCCGTCCGTGTCGATAACCCAATAATTGCCGATGGGGCTGCCCATGTTCTTCCATGACGCCATTGTTATAACGGTTGCGTCCAGGGTTCTGGGCAAACCCGAGCCGCTGTTATAGGGCTTGGGATCCTGGGCTACATAGCCGTTCGTTTCCCTGTCTGGCGCCGGCGCCGGCTGATAATACTTCCAGCCGCCCATACTCCAGCCCCAGTAATCGTGGAAACCGCCGGGCGTATCACAGAGCGCCGCTTTGTTGTTGTAAGGGATGTGCGGCTCCCATGTGTTTTGATCATATATATTCGCGCCGTTTATCAGAGACTCGGCGGCATTGCCGGGATCCTGCGACCGTGTGCCGTCCGCGTTGGCGATATATCTGCCCGCATTTTCGCCGATCTCCATATACTCAAAGAGTTTTATGCGGGTATAGATAGTTGAGTTACCCCAGTTTTCCACATATATATCTTTCTTGGGCGCGCAGAAATCGTCATGCAGCGTACCGCCGTTTTCCTCGCCGTCTCCCAGGAAGTTGTTGGTAGCCTTCGAGAAATCTACCCAGGCGAAGGTCCCTCCAAGCAATAACGCCCCTGTAACGGCCGTTGTTAAAATGCCTGTGGCAAGCTTGCTCCTTCTAAATAATCCCATTTATTTCCTCCATGAATTATGTGTTTAAAATCCGAGCCAATACAACTAAACGCGCGCCGGAAAAATCATAGGCGCAGGTTGAAAGCGCCAGGATCCTGTCTGTATGATCCGGGGAAACGCCGCCGTACTGCCGCGCGTTGGCCCGCACATAAGCCAGAAATTCATCCTGCTGTTTATCGGACGAGACAGCGCCGTAGATAACGGGGTCATCGGCGTCAACCACCATACAGGCGAAAATCTGCAATTCATACGTCTGCTCCGTTAAGCAGAGGGCGCCTGCGGCATGGCTTTTGAAATACTCACGGCCCGTATAATGCAGCAGCGATCCGAACATACTCCCGTTTTTCATGCTATGCCCGTATATTATGGCGTAACGCTGCGTGAAATCCGGACGGCAGGCGCTGTCCAGAAAAATGCTGCCTGCCGGGGCTATATGCCCGTTAATATCCCGGTTCAGGTAATACCCGTTATCCCGTCCCTGTACAATAGGATAGTCAATCGCCGTATCCGGTATGGTAAGCCAGCCTACGATATCGCTGTTGACTTCCTGCCGCGCCTTCAGGACTGATAAGCAGGCTGCGTTTGCGGAGGCATTCTCCGGCTGGTTTGGCGCTGCCGGGGAGTTTTTCGTATTGCTGTTCCCGTTCGGGGCGAACGTTAATTCCAACGGCGGCTTATATTGAGCCATCGCGCCGCGTATAGCCGCCTCGTTTTTGTATTGGCTGTCGATGTTCCACAATTTATATCCGCTGACAGTTATGGCGGCCGCCAGGCTAAGAAGCAAAACTGCATTAATGAATATGTTTCTTCGCAAGGCGGCCTCCTTTTACAATTACGGTTGAATATTTACTTTTCTATCGGTTGCGAACCAGCACTAACCGCATAATTACAGCGCTGATTGCCAGAATTAAAAACCACAGGCCGGAATTGGCCATATCGCCGGTAAGCGGGCTGCTGCCGAACGGCATGTTCGGATCAAAAATGAATGCGTCGTCAGGAGCGGGGGTAGGAGTAATCAGCGCGAATCCGTACGGCCGCATAGGATCATCCATGTAGCTGGCGTCATCGGGCGTGTCCTGCGGATCCGGCGGCGTTGGCTGCGGCGAAGCGTTCGGATACTGAGGAAATACTGTGACGCTGGGTGCAACCGGACCGAATAAT
>JGI20166J26741_11682807_pt1 | contig 10974 bp, 10 predicted proteins | sample TergutCu122P5_FD_26741 | JGI IMG/M metagenome (IMG submission 26741) | reverse complement strand
ACGAACAAAGAGGCCAGTTCTTGCATGTTTTGTAGGCGTGGCGGCAAGTGCCTGTGACAGTGGTGTGCACTAAAATTAATTTGGGCTGGAAAGGGTTAAGAGTAACTGGCAACTAGGTATATGAAACTGAATTTATGTTATGTTTAGTAGAGGACATTAGAACATATTGTACTGAGAGATTACTTCTGTTACTGTTTGAAGTTTTAGACTGTGGAGTGAAGTTATAAGAATATTGATAGGCTTCAAGTGTGGATATTGTGTGCAGATTAATGTTATAAGTTGGTTAACATGTTTATTGTACAATCAGTAGATCTGTTTTATGTATCACCACACAGCTGTGTAAATAGGAGGCACTTGTTCATACCATACCACTGTCAGTATCTTGACACAGGTTTAATAATACTAAATCTCCAAAGAACACGAAAGTATGAAATTTCTGTGCATTTTTACGCTGTCAGGTTCAAGTTCGTCACATGCATACAAACAGCACTTCGCCTGTATTATGAAGTAAAATGGATATAAATCTATAACACTTTGGATTTATTGTAACATGCTAACGGTTTAGGACTGATTGTGGAAACCATTTCCCTTGTACGATCTGTGAAGAGTCAAGTAATCCACCAGAAGTTGGTATGGTGGCAAAATCTTGTTCTTTTCTTCCCACATGGAGAATTCAAAAAAGAAAATTCAGACCTACTTACAATTTGAAAATTTTTGCACTAAGAACAGTAGTTTGTGGTATTTAGCTCTAGTGTTTAAAAGAAAACTGACAATCCTTATAAAAAATATATATAATTGATACATGTGGTTTTGGTGGTGAAATTTCCTTTGTCAAATGATGCTATTTTCTGAATATTATTTCTATAGCATTTTTCATGGGATTACAGAGGTCCCCCAGTCCTGGGAATCCCGTAAAGGGTTCTTAATGCCCAAGTGCCTTACCTACTCTTGCCTGAACCCTCTGCCTGAGGGGGGGGAGTGATTATGGTGGTAAGTATGGTTATTGGTGCTGATTCCACATAACTGTGTATTCTGTGTATTGAACTGACACTCATGACCCCAGGAATTGCAGGCCTAAGTCTGTGCCTGTCTAATCAATGTGTCCTTTGAGATTACCACTCCATATGTTTACCCTTTGAAAATTCGGTAGTGGTATATATTAGCATCCGTTGAATTGGTGGATCAGTGAAGATAATAGGTGAATTCCAGATTCACTGTTTTTCATGGCAGTAAAGCTTGAGGTTGCGGGAGAAGCCTAACTGCCTTCAGCTTCTTGCTAGAAATGAATCTTGTTCAAATGTAGGAGTACCTAGATAGGTTGTATAGGAAAGATGGCTGTGTCTAGAACGTGCAGATAGTGATTCAAAATTTACATGTTTTCGTGTGCCACACATTCATGTGGATTAGATGACTGTACACACCTGATCTCAAAATATATGTAGAAAGAAGTGTGATTGTGTATGTACTGTCTTTATTGATGCATTCACACCCCTGTGGATCCCCATTAAAATCAGTTTGCCCCCTCTGTATTCATTAAACAATTAAAATTTACTGAATGGGTTTTAATTGGTATTGCTTTCTACTAACATGATGTATTCCACTCTGCTCAGAAATCCAAAAAAAAGCAGGTGCATTACTTGAAGGCCTATATATGTCTAGTCAAATATTTGGCTTTTTGTTTCACTGACATTTTCTGACATTCCAAATATAGTTAAAATGGAACATACAGTGGGTACTTTACATCAAGTCCACAGCACACTAATTTCGTCTTGTTTTGTACAGGCATGAAACGTGGCCTCTCACTTTGAGGGAGGAACATAGGTCGAGTGTGTTGGAGAACAGCATGGTGAGGAAAATGTATTAGCCTAGGAGGGATGAGGTAACGGGTGTGGAGAAGGCTGCATAGTGATTTTTATAGTCTCTGCTCCTCACCTAATATTTGGGTGATGAAGAAGAACGAAATGGGCGAAGCCTTTGGCACATATGATGGAGAGAAAATGTGGTTGCAGTTTTGATGGGGAAAACAGAGAGGAAAGAGACCCTTTGGAAGACCTAGGTGTCGATGGAAGCATAATATTAAAATTTGTCTTCAAGATTTGGATTGGGGAGGCTTGGACTGGATTGATAGGGACAGTTGTCGGGCTTTTGTGAATGCGGTAATGAGCTTCCGGGTTTCATAAAATGCGAGGAATTTATTCATTAGCTGGGGGACCCGTTAAGCTTCTCAGAAGGACTTTCCTCCATGGAATTAGTGTCCAGGCCATTTTTCCACATCTCATACGGTTTTTGATATACATAATTATAAAGAGGATATTTTTCAATTCTAGGGGACAACGGCATACAATGTGATTGTTGGGTAGGATTTGGGTAATCCGTGGAAAAGAAAATCGTAGGGCATCGTACCTCGCGTGCATGTAATTCAGGATTGATAAGGGACGGTTTTTGATCGTGTAATATTCATACAAATGTGAAATTATCGTGCATTGATCTGCATTTGCCGTTTTCAAGGTTATCAAGATATCAAAAAGGAGCCTTTTAAATGGATATTAGGAACTTCGTAATATAGGCACTGACGAATAATGTTAAACAATATGTGGGGACACCCACATGACATCACATCCCCTTCCTCCATTCATTCCGCCGCTTTTCCTCACAACTCCCCTTCCTCTGCACACACATACACGCACCAAGCCTGATCACGATCGCTTAACCGGCATGGTAGCACTATCTCGCTCCCTCTGTCTCGCCGATAAAACGGCCCTTTTAAATGTCTCAACAATCAAGACTCATGCAGCAAGCCACGCCCACCGACTTGGTCAACTGACCACTGGCAGACCAGACTAGCAGCGGACGACCAGAATAAAAGGAGGCGATTCTGACCAACAATCGGCATCCTCAACGACATTCAGCGGTGGTTGAGTAAATGCAGAATCGCCATTAATGTGTCTAAGAGCACAGCGATAATCTTCACGCGTGCCGGACGGCGCTTCATCCAGCCCCGCCCAGTAACACTTCGGGCAACCAATCAAATGGGTCGACACCACTCGTTATCTGGGGGTAACCCGAGTTAAGGGTCTCATCTGGTCGCCTCAGATCGATCAGGTTAGAAAGAAGACTGATCAGAGGATGGGCATGCTCTGTCCCCTCCTGAACAGGAAGAGTGATCTCTCCGTCAGGAACTGAGTCCTGCTATATAAGCAGCTCATCCGCCCCATGATGGATTATGCGTGCCCTGCGCGTAGGTCCGCTGCCCGCTCCCATGTCCGGAGGCCACAGGTGTTACAATCCAAGTGTCTTCGCCTTGCTACTGGTTTCCCCCGGTACGTAAGTAATAGGCAGATAAACGAGGATCTGGGTGTGTCCGCTGTTTGCAGACCACATCAGAGCCCTGACTGCGAGCTTTGACTCAAAGTTAGCTGATGTGGGGAACCCCCTAGTACGGCAGCTCGGCAGATACTTACGCTGACCGAGGGTTAACCCCATCGCATTGACGCAAAAGCCAAGGGCGGCAGGGGCCAGCAGGCCAGTCGAGGCCATCGCCCGCGATGGTCAAGTCGACTAAACGAATCGCGTTCGGCGCTAATCAGCCGAGCGCCTTTCGACTACCCTGACTGAGGTTTTCCGTGATTTTCCTAAGTTTTAAGGCAAATGCCAGGGTATAGGATGCAAAGTGGGGGCACGGCCCGCACTCCCCTCCCCCAGGTGCGGCGGCTTCACCTAAGCGCCTTAAAAAAAAAAGTCGCAAGCCTGCAGTCTGGGCTCGGAACCCAGACAGCCAACCAAGCAAAATTTATCCCTCCCATAATTAATAAGTCTCCGTCCCCACTTAGAACTTTGGGTTGGCTTGGAACAATCGGCATTCTGAAGGAGTAAATTGCCGGTGACACTTAAAGAAGAACCAAGCGGTAGTTCCAAGAACATATCTAGAAAAATAATCAGGAGCCGACTCATTAAAGAGGAGAATTACGGAGTGATATCGTCGTGTCGTAAAAGAAGTGATATTGTCGTGACGTAAAGGAGTGATATTGTCGTGACGTAAAAGGAGTAACATCGTCGTGACGTAAAGCCCTTACATCGAACTGTACGACCAAGACTCTGTTAAATACTGTTATATGTGTTATGCTGTTGAGCAATCCTCCGGCATACCCACAAATTCAAAAGAGCCTTAAAATTTTTCGTTATATTGATACCTTCTATTCATTACAGGAATATCTTGACTTAAACAATAAGTAATTACATTGTTCTCATATTACGTCTGTTTAGTGTCTGTGGTATATTTTATTCCAACTTAAATATGTTTCTATCAGTTTATCTTGTATCTTATATTGTAACTCGTTCTTACTTGTTCTATTCGAGTATATTTATTATATTATTGTTTTATAACTCATCTTATCTATTATCTTATATTTTATCTGGACCAATTCTATATCCATTGGTTTCTGTGCTAACTCGGATTGATAGAATGCGAATAAATTATGTTGATGATGAATATGATAACATTTGAACTTAGGCGTTCCATCCCGAAGTGTTTGTACACTAGATCCAAACTCCTGAATGCCTGTACGAACCTGAACTTTAACAAACAATGCCTTGCCAAAACAGTCCCCAAATACGCCAACATCCAATTTCCCAACACTTCCCCCAGTGCACACGTCACAACAAGATGACCTTCACGACCTTTTATTATGATAACATTTTCACGGTTCCCTATTATAATAACATTTTCACGGTTCCCAACATTTCTGTGACGTCATACATATGTTCTTTGTCAAAGCAAATAAGCCACGATGTAAGCAGTCGCGTCAAAGTCTGATGTGGATTGGTAGTGTTGAGGTGTGCAGATAGCTGTCGTTCCCACGAATGTTTGTTTTTTGCGTGTAGTACATGATTTAACGCACAGTAGCATAGAATAACACAATTTCCTTATATTCGTACCTGTTAACAATGTTTGTGAATCTTCTATTTTACTTTGTATTGCAAATGATTTTGCTTGAAAGGACTTCAAGATACTTTTTCGTTTCGTGTGTTACTGAAGATGATTCTAGTATTGGGTCTCTTGTTTTCGTAAGCGCTGTGAGTATGTATGGTACGGCACATTTTCTTGTCATATTGCTTAATTGGTGGTGACTGATAACCTCCGAAATAATTTTTCGCCGATTGTAAGCTGCACCAACTGTTGACCTGTACGGTGAATATTTATATTGGGCATTTTACAATCAGTAGATACATACATGGGCTGTGTATATATTCCATGGATAAAAAATTTAGTCACATTTACAATAGGGTGTGCAGAAAGTGATAAAGATACACAATATTCATAACTAGGACAGTACAAAAATATTATAGGTGTTTCACTGGCGGTAGGCAAGTGTTACAATAAGTCCAGTGTATAAAGCTGCTAATGTGATGTATATGGCATGATATATGATATGCAGTTGTTGGTTTTGTAAATGGAAAGGATATGAATCTCTTGTAAACATTAACAATTTATCAGCAGAATAAGGAAGTGTGTATTTAAGTATGCTCTTAATGATACTTTGAATTTGGCATTTTCAGACCTGAGTTTAAATGGTAAGCTTTTCAACATTTTGATGCTTGCCTAGCATGTATGGTGATTATATCACAAGTTGAGTAACAGTTATAACAAAGTACCATACTTTAAAGCTGTTTGTATGTTGCCTTTGAGTGTAACAAGATTTTTTTTCCTCTGATCATGCCTGGAAGAATAATCTTGATGTTTCTTCTTTGAGTAAAGTTGAAGGAAGCAATGTAATGCCCAGTGGTATGATCTCAGATGACCACTTGAAATCGGAACATGAGCTCAAACTGCTCCAAATTGACATGACTGCCAACAAATGTTTGGTTATGTTACAAAGATAACAGCCATTGAAATAGAACATGTGTGATTCATAAAATCATATTTCTAGATTCTGTGATATGTTTTGATTCTTAAGAGGTTCATCCACAAGGGCAAATGTTCACACAGTCAGCATAAACTAGTTATATCAATTCTGTTAAAAGTCAGTAAACTGTTGAAATAACATATGCCTGATGCACTATTTGAAATTAGTAATTAGCAAATAATGCTAAATCCATACATAGGTATACAAACTTTGATCACCATCAGAACATGATTCTGTTTCATTCCACTTTTATTAGATGCCATTAATTACCATTAACACATTTTAACTGAGGGAGAAGTAATTAAGGTTATAGAGGCCAAAATATTCACTGTATGGATATCAACAAAGTACTGAGTAAACATAACTATGTGGTACTGACCAAAGCCAAACTGACTAAATTATGTCATTTCCAAATTAGTGCAGTTTTACTGTATGTCACACACATTCAGAAGTGAGTTGTTATGAATGATATGTTAATACAGTCATTGACACCATTTATAATTGTGAAATGTTACTTCTTTCCTGTGGACATGTGTGTCTCAGCTGCTTTAAATATCCTGTTATTATTTTACAGTTGTACCGCCATGGCGACAGAACTCCGGTTTCGTCATACCGAACTGATCCATACAATAACATTAGTTACTGGCCAAATGGCTGGGGACAGCTCACAAATGTAAGATTTTAACATTTTAAATTGCCATGAGGATAAATACAGTATTTGTCACATGAGTGTATACAGAAGCAGGTGTATTTGTTCTTACTTTATGATATGCTTGTGTTCTTCCTATATGTTATTTTCTGTTACTGTGATGTAACAGCTTAGTGCAATACAAGTAATGAGATTTTTATTTGGGTTGTCATCACATTTGATAATTTCACAAGTAACTAACTGCATATACAGAGAGAGAGAGAGAGAGAGAGCATCCCTTTTGAGAAGCTGTTCATTGCTCAGTTGGTCAAGAAATTCCCTCCCCCTCATCCCCTTAACCTTTAAATGCCCTGTGTTTGCATATAAGAGTGCATAAAAAACACTCCTAGAATTTCATTTCATGTATTAGGCTACTAGGAAATTTAATGCATTTTTCAAGACATGCTGCATAATCACTGTTTTATTTTCTACAAAATGGCATTTATTTCATAATTTTTATCCTTCTCTGTTCCAATAATACTACATTTTTCTTAGACCATGTGGTAAAATTTAAATATGAACTGTATCACGTAAAGTTTAATGGGACCGTGTTCATTGCTGTGCTTAAAAGAGCCTCCCTCTGACCTTATCCATGTATGATCCTGCTTAACCTTCCATAACATAATATTTCATGGAGATGAATTATTATCCCTGTGTCTAACCTCCAACGTGTGGGATGACCTACTGTTGCCATTCCATGACTGTTTGTATAATGTATTCTGGCTACCCTTCATATCTGGAGGCCATCGTCTCCTGGAGCAGTGCCATGCTGTGGTGATGAGGAGCTTGTGAAATTCAGCATGTCTTCCTGTATATGAACTGTAGATTGCATCCAGCAAGATGGAATTAGTGATGCCCGATATCATTGGGTATTACAACAAGATAATTTTTAATTGAATCAGTGGGTCACTCAAATACATGGTTGTGAGAGCACATACAGTCAGCTCCAGTGACTTGCATTTCCTAGCAGTATGCTGGTAACACCTTTAGCATTTCTTATTGCTGTCTGTTGATGTGAAGCACAGTTGCATATGAAAGTCGTAAGTTTCCACCACCAGGTTTTCTGTATTTTATTGTGTCAGTCATGTGGTTTTGGTATTGCATGTGGGTTTTGGTGTGGTTAAACTCTATTGAATTAGGACAACTTTGCTGTTGAAGATTGCTCATTGTGCGGTGTTACAAAGTACAAAAGGTACACACAGATTTCAGGAAGTGAATCTTCCTCCATTATATGGTATAAGGCTGGGATCACCTACTCACTTGAGTGTGTTAGATGGAGCCATTTTCAATCTGTTGAACAAGAGATTGAAACCAGCTTTGTCTAATTGGACCAGCTGAGTAGGTCCTGACCTACCTCCATTTTATTTGAGGACAAATTCCACTTTCCAAGACACTGAATTTTTGGAACAGAGTTTGCAAGGTAACTAGTGCTAAATATGAAGGTACCATAATCAAAACTGTGTAGACCTGATTTGAGTTACTTTAGCTTGTCTTATGCATCAGTAGATGAGGTGGTACTATTTATGTGTATTGAAAGTAATAGTAATTGTGTGCAGGAAGGATTATGGTTCACCTGAGCATATCACTCTTGTGCAGGGAGGGACAATACTTTATTTACACCTTTTGTAAACTGCTGCTTCTGTGCTTGACAATAGGAAGATAACGTTATATATCTCTTTGTTGTTCATTGTATGGTTGGGGTGAATAGATGAGTTGCATTGTTCGGGATGGAAAAATTTATGATGAAATTACATTTTTGAGTTGGACATAAGGACCACTGAGTAAGTAGAGTGGTAATAGAGTAATAATGCATATAGAGGAAGAAAAGCAGGGGAGGTAGCAACTTCTCTGCAGTTTGTCCTTGTCACCTTTGTATATTTGCATTTAAAGTATTGTGAAAATGTAATTTGGGTAATTTACGTACATTACAGCCAAATTCTTTCTTGGTTTCTGGTGTGTGAAAACTTTAGTTGGGTATTGTAGGTCAATGCTGGAAAAACAGATATGTACAGAGGAATGAGATCGTGGAACCTAATACTAAACTAGCTTAAATAAAATTTTGGGGTGTGTTTTATGTGATACTTCAAAATGGATGGTTTGGATATAGAATTATGTTTTGTTTGGCAGTTGGTCATTATAACTACTTAATTGTTTGTGATTGCAACAGCTTGGAAAGAATCAGCAATACGAATTGGGTCAGTGGCTACGCCGCAGGTACACCGGGTTTCTTCCTGAAGCATATTCCCGAGAAGATATACATGTTCAGTCGACAGATGTCGACAGGACCCTCATGAGTGCTGCCAGCAACCTAGCAGGATTGTATCCTCCAGAGGGTGATCAGATATGGAATAAAAATATAAACTGGCAGCCAATTCCAATCCATACAGTTCCAGAAACAAAGGATGAGGTAATAATGTACTCCATGATCTTTCTTAATAGTACTGGTTTTTAAAAGGTCAAAATTTGCCAATGTCTGACTGAAGTCCCCCTGGGATCATAGGTTCTAATCCTCAATAAAGCATGGCTTTTTACTTTTTGCCATTTTATGTCTTTCTGTTCCATCCTGTGATGATAGAGGGATTACAATATCTTGATATCCCATCCAGGGAATACTGTCACCTGTTAATAAGACCCACTACAGGAGACTCAGACTCTGTCTTGGTTGTAGCACCAAAGAAGAAGCCATATATTCATATTTAACATTTGAAAGTACCAGGCATTTAAACACCAGGATACCCTGCTGGCCAGATTTAAATGTCTGTTTCATGCTGGGCTGTATCTATTAGTCCATAGTGAGTCAGCTAGGAGTATGACTTTCATGGCTTAAAACACACACTGTTTTTCAAAAGGTTGAGTGTCCTCAGTTGCTTATCACATTCATTTACAAATTTGCAATTTAGACTTCATGAGCATTATGTTTCTGTTCTCCAGGGATGTAACGCTGCATCAGTGAGTGATGAAACCCGACATTTTGAGGCAATATAGTGTCCCCATCCTCAAGGTCTAAAATGTGTTCTTGGACATTTTGACCCTTGAAGATGAGGACGCTATATTTTCTCTAAAAGTCAGATTCCAGTCACACACCGATGCAGTGTCATATCCCAACATATTGGAATCCTCAGCTACACCACTGCCTTGTAAATGTGGTTATGTGATAGCATTACTTTTTTTAATTACAACAGTGTTGTCAGTAGGTCAGATTGTGTCGTATTGAATGGTAGGTTGATTGAAAATGTCCAATAATGTCATGTGATTACGTGTGTTAGTACGGGCGGACCCCTGTATCTGTGGGTAATACGTTCCAAGACTTACCACAGTTACGTGAAACCATGGATGATAACGAACATTACGTATATAACATGATATAATGTGATATTCATGTAACATACATAAATATTGTGAAGTTAAATTGATAAATTATGCCCAGTAAGACATTACCAACATTAAATAAAGTAATAATAAAGTGCACTGTACACTGCATTGTACGAGTACATTTACAGTGTACTGTACACTACATTGTACATTTACAGTGTACTTTCTCTCTGTCTCAGACATATGAAAGGAAGGGATTCTGACGTTTTAGCCTAATCCTCAAGAGATGATGGAGCCAAAAAAAACTGTACCTGTACTGTACGGTATCATGTACAATTTCAAGGGATGACAGAGCAATAAAAATCATCCTTTTCCATCAAAGTGCTGCATAAACAATGAAAAAATGTGTTATTTTTACACATTTTACAATGAAAATCATACTACATACCTGTACATAACCTGTAATAAGAAAATTTCATTTGTTAAAAAATATCTTAGCCTATTTTGGGTATTCACTGACTTCTCCATTCTTCTTGTTGCTGAGATGATAACTGATGATTATGATGATGATGGCAGTGATATTTTGATAGCACAATGCCTTCGATGAGGAGATGAAGTAGGGTGATGGTGTAGGCATTGTGGTGCTGTGCACAAATTGTTTCTTTGTTCTTCACTTCATGAACGGAAGATTCGTTCTTGCCATACAACCTGGCAATCTCTGCACACATTTTTTTTTTTCTATTTCAATTATATCCAGAATTTTCACTTTCTCACTAATGGAAAGGACATCACGGCTTCTCTTAGGCTTAGAAGCACTACCAGCATCACTACTCTTATGCTGTGGGGCTATTATTACAGTAAATATGGGCCTTCTGAACACAAACACTGTGATAACACGGAAACTAATTCGAACAGCAAGAATGCTAGGAGCAGAATGGTGGCAAGTTGGTGGGGAAGTGTGGGTACAGAGACAAATGAAGATCGTCAAGTACTGGGCGCATTTGGGCTGCTGGATTTTACCATGGCCTGTTCTTGCTTGGTGTGTGTTTTGAAACTTATAAACCATTTATT
>JGI20166J26741_11682585_pt1 | contig 10976 bp, 6 predicted proteins | sample TergutCu122P5_FD_26741 | JGI IMG/M metagenome (IMG submission 26741) | reverse complement strand
AGATATCTTATAGGTTTATAGACTTACAACATTGTAACATAGTAACATAGGTAACCATATATACTATAATAACATACATGTACTCACAATACTATTGCACCAACTATTGTAAGTGCTATGGGATCCCAGAGTGCACTAGGTATTAGACAGTCTTGGGTCAGTTCGTTAGAGGGCCAGATGATGACTCTAAGGAGTCGAAACATGTAGCCCTGAAGTAGTAGAGTATAATAAATCTGTTGTGTTTTGACGGTATTTGTATGTCTTTATTGTCTTTAGTAACACATCGGGATGTCTTGCATTAAGTACCATGATTAATGTAGTGTGAACTGGTTTTGATTCTTCGAGGAAATAATAACACATCACTAAAACAGTCAGATATAGAAGCAAGACAACTTATATTTACTGTTTATAAAACATATAAACAAAACTATCGGAATAATGATCACTTTGAAAACATAGCCATAACAGCAAAAACAAATGTAACTTTCCATTCAAGGATGAAAGGGAAATGTGGTGCCTTATGTAATACTAACACATTTTGATCCTGTGACATTTCTTGCTGATTTGTATTTGTGAAATGTCTTATCTATTCAGCACAACCAGTGTAGTTTGTGAATACAGGCTAGTTACTATGTGAGATTTGAGATATTTATGGCGGTGACCATGAAGATTAATGTGTTCTATGATGTGATGCAGAAGGCGGAGCAGATGCAAGCAGGTTCATCCAAAATGCTGGTAAATCTCTACCACAGTACACAGTGTCACATCCCAAAAGACAATAATCTTCAGGATGTTACTGTTTATTCGTCATGACAAACTTTTACTCCTGGATCATCTTAAACAATAAACATCATAAATCTAAATTAACCTTTAAGAGATGGATATCTGTTGATATCCTGAGTTTTTGTGGCTTAGATGGACATTTAAATTGTTACCATGCAAACATAGAGAGACCACCAAATGGCATGTCAGACCATTCGCCAGCACCTTCTAAAGACCAACATATGGTCTTTTAGGATGATAAACGATTCTAAATTGCCTGTGATGACACAACAAACAGACAAAAGTTTAATCTTCAGAGCAATTTGGTCTCTCACATTATTAGGACCATGCAACAACGGAAAATGTACTGTTTTGCTACATACCAGTGACCTACTACAGAAATACTTGGTGATTATGTACATACATACCAACATACACGCATTATTTTCAAACATGTTCCATTTTCTGACCAAAGGCATGCTAAAAGTTATTTTATTTATTCCAACACATTCATTTAGCTGAAAAGATATGTAAATCCTACAAATAATACAACAATTTAACAATTATTATTTATCCCTATAAGCAGTTATTTGAAATTCAATACTGAGACGGCCGTATCTCAGGTGGTTGGATGCTGGTTTCTCACTACAGGCACTGAATTCAATTCCATGTGACATCATGCAACATTCATGGTGAGTTATGCCACTAAATGAGGTTTTGCACAGTTCTCCTGCCAATTATCAGTCAGATACTGTACCATACTCATGTATCACCATGCCACAAGGCATGCAACAGCCCTGACTAAGCAGTGCATTTTTATGTTCTTGGTCTATCAGTTGGGGGCTTCATTTCAGTACTTGGCTGGATGCTGAGTAAAGTTTACATGCAGTAACAGTTACATAATAAACATAAATGCCTAACAGAATTATTAAAAAAAAAAATGTTAACATACTTTGCAATCACAAGTAATTAAAGAATTAAATATTTAAAATAAAATTTATGTTTCAGTTCATATATAAAGTAAAGTTTGTGTTTCAGGTTAAGACAAATTTTCCAGCCCAATTTTAAAATGACTATTGCTCCCTATTTCCTTTAAGTACTGATGTAAATCTGAGGGTTCCAGAACTATGTGCAAATTGTATGTACAAAAACCACAGACACAGTGACTACTAACTTACTTGGCATTATTCAATTTACACTACTGTCATGTATCATATTCATATCAAATGGTTTCTCACGTTTGTTTCTTTGTGACATGGCAGCAACAGCTGAGTTCATACTGCATTATAAATGTAATTTTTTCAAATCTAGTATGCAAATATAACACACATCTTACTGCCATGCAGTATCTTCTTCTTTCACTTACACTATGGAATAAAGGGTAACTGGTCAGAAAACCTGAAAAAAGAGATCAATGGGAAGACCTGAGCGTGGATGGAATGATTATAAAATTTATCTTAACCCTTCTGTGCTGAAGGTCAACCACAGTCAACACACAGTGTTCAATTAAAACAATAAAATGTGCCTGAACCTGTCACCAGTAAGATACAAATTAACGGCAGTCATTTAAATTCTTGTCACTTTCTGATTACCCTGAGCATTTAATTCCAGCACAAAGGTTTAATGAAATATGGTGAAGAAGTGTACAGCAGATTCAATGGGCTCAAGACAGGATCCAGTAGAAAGCTCTTGGGAGGACAGTAGTGAGTAGCTGGGTCGCATAGAGCCAAGGAAATTCTTGATCAGCTCAGTGACTACCATCATCTCTCCCCAACACATGCACACACGCGCGCGCGCGCACACACACACACACACACACACACACACACACACACACACACACACGAGCTGGGACTATGAACAAATGGAACTGGTTACTACTGACAACTTGTTGGTGATGGGATGGTGAATTTCAATATTTTTTGCATCACAAAGAGAATGTTCTGATTTCATTACACTCATCAAAAATACATGCTTCAGAAATTAAACTTGCATTCCCTAAATTCATAATACTGTGACACTGCAATGAAAAATAAACACTAAGAGTACCATGGTACTATAAAGAGCATGCACTTGCTTTCCTAGCCAGGATAAAACATACGCCATATTAAGAATAAAAGAAACACATACACAATGATCCTTATTTTTATTTGCAGTCAGAAATAATGCTGATGCTACAAATATAAAAACACATATACTGCTCCAAGCACAATGAAAGAAGCATTTTGATCAACACCCAGTTATTCGCATACCTTAATCTAAATTAGAATAAAAAGCAGCTCAATGCTTAAGTTTGCTGAATATTAACTAGAATTACAAAGAAACTTGCTCAACATTAAGCCACACAAATTATCTTACATTAAAGACTTTCAGAAAGCATGCAGACTGAAAATAAATGTGGCACTTTACAACAGTAGCATTAAAATATTTACACTAGCATTCATGTCAGCCAAATATTGACCATTGGTACAATGTAACTAATTACTGGTAAGATGTCAGAGAATGGTTTAGTAGTTTTAGAACCCTAAGCAGTAAGGATGAGTTAAAAGAATTTCAGCACACAGAAAGCTCATTCCACTACTCCCATCTTAATTTAATCAGGAAGGTGAAAACTGGAAGTGAGCAGCAAATGCAGCCACAAAACCCATTATAAATACCCATATTTCCACCCAAAAATGGAATGAGAGTTAATCCTTGTACCATTTTATTTTAAGAACAAGCACTTCAAGAGGCCAAGTTCCCATATTTCATCACCAAGGACGGATCCATGACCAACCTCGATGAATTTCCACTGAACCATCGGGGTTGACACTGGGGGCTGGTCTGCCTGAAGTCTGACGCTGCAGTGTGATGGGATCAAACAGTACCACAGGTCCTCCGACAAGCTCCACACCTTCACTGTCCTTGCTAGAATTATCACTTACTTTTACACTAGATTCTGATAAACTCCTCAATTTTCGTTGAGGTTTAGGACATGGAGGGCTTTTAATGGGCTGATCTTGAGAAGAATTCAGCTTGCCACAGGTTTTTGTAACCAGTCTAGTACGTACTTTAGGAACAAGCTGATGATCATCAACCCCTTGCTGTTCGCTATGTATCTCAACCGATGTTACTATCTTGTTCTGTACATCCACTGCTGGCGATATTCTTCCAAAAAATGTGTTTATATTAGAATTAGCATAGTTACGTCTCTCTTCAAATTCTAATACTGAATCTTGTGTGTCTTGGGTATCAAATACACTTGGTGAATTTTCACCTGGCACCTGTAAATCCTCACCTGTAGGACTCTCCATATTTTGCAGACTTTGGGATAACGCTATCTTTCGAAGACCTGATCTACCAGCACCAGATTTATCTTTGATAAGAGGGCTTTCTACAAATAATCCCTCTACAACACGTCCACCAAAGTCCTTTTTTGCTAATCGTTTTGAATTACGACGTTCAAAAATGAAATTTGAATCCTCCTTAAAAGAGTCACTATTAAAATCACCAGACATTCTAAGATCCAAATTGGAGTGATTTTCAACATCTACACTTGAGGCAATGCTTTTCTGGTGAGATGCTGCAAGTTTTAAGTCGTGTGATGAGACAGCTTTGGTAAGATTTGCTGATGAATGGGGTGGTGTTTGAGGTAAGATGTCAGGCAATACTTCAATGGCAGCTCTGTTACCATACAAGTTTGGCAACACAGTGTCTTCAGGATTCGGAGTTAATACTCGCCGCAGACTACATATCAAGCCATCAGAATGTTCAGATGTTATATTAGCATTTCTGCTCACATCTGTTAAATCTTCTTTTTTATTGTGATCAGTTGGAAAATCTTGAAAATTTGGTGCAGAACTTTCAATATGTAAGTGTGGCTCATTTATTACACTGATAACTTCTTCAGAATGTTCTACAATGTATCACAAAAAAAAAAAAAGAACAACATAAAATAAGAAACATATATCAAGAGAAAAAGAAAACAATAATAAAACCGATAATTTAAGGCCAACATTGTCTGTGTTTTAACTTAAAGTGTATTGCTCAAGACTTAACTATGTGGTTCCATTTCCTCTATATTTCTCCAAATTCTGGGGCCACAAAGCTGAGTCCCAAATTATGAATGAATGCATGCATTCCTAAGCAGAAAACACTAAAATTAAAAATAAATCACTCAGACCTTAATAATAATAATATTCACTATAAAGTGTAAAGCTCTATTCCAACACAAAAAAAAGTGTAATTCAAATGCTTCTTATGGTAGTGAACTTGAAAATTACTGACTGCTGGGATGTGTCGCCATGTATTCTGGTAATATTTTATCAGTGTTTCTTACATATCTGTTACCCAGCATGTTCCTCCAAAACAATGACAAAATATCTGCCACACAGCATGATGTCACATCCCAAAACATAGTAATATTAAAATTCTACAGCATTTACTGCACAAATAAGCATGTCTCCAATACTGAAAGCAAAGAACTGTGTGTGTGCCACTGCATCTAGCAAAAGCAATGTAAGGACAACACTTCCATGAAATCATTTCAGAATTCATGTTTCCTTTTAAGATCTATTATATAGGGTGAGGCATAAGTCGGTTAACACCCCTTTATCCCACAAACGGCATGTCGAACGCACCTGGCTCGCAGTATACGCTTTACCCCCAACCACTATATGCTGCTAGCCAGGTGCGTACGACATGCCGTTCGTGGGATAAAGGGGTGTTAACCGACTTATGCCTCACCCGGGTGTTAACCGACTTATGCCTCACCCTATAGTACAACTACAGTAACAGTTCATTTTGTATCATCAACTGCACATAAGCAAGCAGCACTACACATGATTATGTCAAAGAACTGGGAATGTAATACTGTTATCCTCAAATAGCTTGTGACATTATCCAGGTCTAGTACATTCAGTACATTCCAGTTTGCAGAAAATTTCAAATGCCCTGAGAAATGCAAACAAACTTATGTTATGCAGAATTAATAATTCATTCATTCATTCATTCATTCCATCGGCATGTGCAGAATTTGACGATTCCTTGCAGTTCTCAGGAGCTTCTTCCATTCCTCTCTGTTGTGTACTTTTTCCTGCCACCCTTCCCCACCAACTATTCTTCCATCCTCTCTCACCTCATCTTGCCATCTATTTCTTGGCCTACCTCTCAATTTTGTTGTTCCAAAATTCATATATAATACTTTTTTGGGAATTCTATTTCCTTCCATTCTCTGTTCATGCCCAAATCAATGTAATCTATTTAACCTTATCGTCTCTATTACAGTAGGTTTTTTAACACTTGCATAAATTTATTTATTGGTTAATATCCTCCAATTTTCTTTTTCATTGTCATATACTGGGCCTAAAATTCTTCTACACACTTTCCTCTCAAAAATGTCCAACTGCTTTCTATCGCTCTTTGTTAGTGTCCAATTTTCTGATGCACATGTTAACGTTTTGTTTATTATTATGTTCTTTGGTCTTAATGTTAGTTTCTTTAACATGATTTTATTTTTTAAAAACTTTTGTAGTATAAAATATGTTTTGTTAGCATTTTCTATTCTTTCTTGCAAGGGCAAAATTTCACTCATCCATTTCAGTAAAGTAAGATTTTCACTGCATCACTTTCACAAAGTTGGGGCAGGATTACTCAACAGCATTATGTGGAGATGGTCTAAACTGCATTTCACCCAAATCAATCAAGAAGTATGGAAAGTACGGGCAGAAGTTTACGTGTATTTACGACTGTCACTGAGCTGATTTTCATGATATTCACACTTGCTTGACACCTCTTTGCAAGGAACTCCTATACTGAGTTTCATGAAAACACAACTGACAGTAGTCATTAATATTATGTCAAATATGGATGGACGGACCGATAGACAGACAGACATAGTCTCAACACAAACCACTCTTGTTTGCTTTGTAAAAAATGCCTAAAATCTTAATTATATGAAAACTGCTGTCACTTATTACATAAAAATTGTTGATATAATTGAAATTGTACATACCTAGAAAACAAGGCACAGTAGTCACAAACACAGTCACAATGAAGTCATAAGGCATATGAAACATACATAAATTCTGTACCTTATGGAGTATATAAATATCCTGAACATGGTCATTTAGAATTTATTCTGAGGTGCCCTACACCTCAGTTCTTAGTTAGGCCACAGTGATTTCTAAAATAAAATGGGTAAATATGAAGAGCAATACATCACTTTTACCAAATACTGCTTTGTCATTATAAGAAGAGACCAGTATTTGGAAGTCTGAACAATTAAACATGAGTACATGCTATCAGAAAATACAACACTTTTATTTCTGAAAATGTGCCCAATTTAAACAGAAATTAAGAGACCCACTATTCAAACTCTTTAACATAAGGAAGAATCCCACATTCAGACATGACTATCATTTACCTACCTTTCTTAAGGCGGACATCCTGGCAGTCTGGTGACAGAACAGCCTGATATATGGATGTATCTTCTTCATCCTCCTCTTCACTACGACCTTTAGTGTATGTAAAAAACAGAACAATCTCAGTCCATGATAAAGAAATCTCAGGGCCACACAGGTCATGGCATGATGGCATTTCTCTTACATCTCTTTGTAAATCTTACAATAGGACTTCCATCTTGTTAGCAATAAGAACTGATTTCACTTTCAATGGGCTTGTAACTGCAGTAGAATGCATAACATAATATGCAGAATCTCAACATTGTTTAGAAATTTTTTTTCTTTAATTTCCTAACTTGACTTGATAACTCACTGCATAAATTAATTCCTATATTAAATATGCGATCTATGCAAATAACAGAATGTGATTTATGATTGATGATGTATGTTTTTTGTGCAGTAATATGGACACTGGTAGTAGTTAAAATACAACCACAAGATGGCAGCAACAAACGAGAGTGAGGTACATCTATGCTTCATTTGGTCATTTCAGTCAGTCTTGGCCAAAACAAGTTTCACAGCAAGCATATTCCATGAAATATGATTTCTAAGTATCCTTCAAGAACAATAAGACATGACTGTGGAGCAGCGAAAGGGCTGTCAGCATAAACTGTAACCAAAGATGGACACAATCAAAATGTTCCTTGGCATTTTCAAGAATTTCATTAGAATAAAACATATACTGACAAATACAGTTTTGAAAATGAAAGATATTCCAGAGTTGTTACCAGAGAAATTTAATACCCAAAGGTATCTGACACTTGATATTGCATAAAATTAATAATACCAACCAGTAGTTCCTGAATCTCTTTCCAGAGGCATGGCCATACCATGTGCCTCTAAACATTCTTTCAGCTGCTTTGGACTACTTGGGAAATCCACTGCAACAAAGAACAAGTCTTAAAATTAAACGGAATTCTACATGAACTGATGCCATTGCAATGTCCCTCTAGAAAAGCTTACTGGTACTCAGATAATCATGAAATTCACCACCTTTCATGGAACCATGTTCTTAAGCAGCAAACTCCCGAACAGAATGAACCCATCTCACACCACCGACCCCACTCATTTAAAATCCATTTTAGTATTATTGTCTCATCTGTGTTTAGATATTTAAAGTGACCCCTTTCCTTCTCGTTTTATGACCAAAACTTTGCATGTATTTCTCATTTCCTCCCATTAACGTAACACTTTCAACTTATCTCACATTACTTAATTTCTGAATCCAATGTCCTCCCTCACAGTTAAAGTTGTTCCAAAAAAAATCCATCCAAGCCTGACAGTGTGAAACATTTCAAACCATGCTGCTCCTTTTCACACTCAGGAATTGTTACCAAACAACATAACTAACCCTCAAACTGAAGAACCAGCACTTATTGGCTACCCACAACTGCTTACAAAACATACTGAAGCTATACTCCACTCTCTTCCATTCACAACCTGAAAACTGCTGGAGTGATGAAGGATTAACATTTCCTGAACAGTCAGTTACAGCAGCTGTGCAATGACATATCAGGTGTTCACTTTGGAAGAAGCTAAGCACTGAATAACGTCTGCACATCCACAATAAATCTGATAACTGAATTCAGCACAGACATACTTCACAGGATTTAGATTACATTCAACAGAAACTTTAATACACATGTATTACAGCTTTCATAAGTGTATTTTGTGTTACATTTTTGTAAGTGACTATCTTGGCATTGATACTCATACACACAGCTCAGGATTAGTCACTACATGCACTGCTCATTTGTTACAATAAAGAACTTCCACCTGTCTCTAGCATCAATTGGCCAATATCACCAGGATTATCTTTCATTGTAAATTTGTTATAAAAAAGGCAGGACATAATATGCACCTGGGAATGCTACAGGAAGAGCTGGGAATCTTTCTGCACAGTGTTCACATTATACCAAAATCACAGTCTGGACTGCATCATATCAGAATGACAGAAACACTTTAGCAGTTTTATTTACTGTCATTTATCTCTTATTTAATGCCACTTAAACATCTCAGGTTGCGTAGCATAAGATTATAGAATTGGTGGGTAACAAATTGGAAAAAATGTAGAAGTGGACCTAATTTGAGGTACTGCCAGCGCATTTTCCTGGAGGAAATGAAAGCCACAAGAAAAAACTCAGCCAAGATACCCCAGCTTCAGGAAATATGAGATTCTTGAATACTCAGCTATGACAGTGAGTTTCGGTATACCGCAATCCATAACGCAGTAGGCATGACCTTAAGTACCTGGAGTTTTCACAAAGACAATGTAGGGAAAGCCTGACTGGAATGAAGTAACTACGTTAAAATGTACTCATCTCACAAGCTAAAAAGAATTAAAGAACAAAAGAACCAGGTCTGCAACATGCCATCCTAAACCACCTCATCCATAACCTAAATTGATCATACACATAAAAGGCCCAAACCAAACCATTCAAATCCAGTCCTCCAAACATGTCACTGACTTCACTGTTATTCACATTTGCTAAACTTCAGTAGTCAGCAGGGTAAGTCCTTAGCCAAAAAAAGGTAACAGAATGTAAAACTATGACAATTATATCCCATTTACACTCTGCTGCACTTATAAAAAATATAGCAACAAGCAAGGGTATAAAGGCTAACTTATTTGCCATGGGCATTGCACTATTATTACTATACAACAGATACTAAACATACCATATTCTTCTTGGTAAGTATCAAGTGTAGGTAACTCCAAGTCAAATCCTTCAAGGCTCAAAGCTGAATCCAGTCTATCTCTAGTTGTGTTGGCTGTAGTAGTTGTGGTAGTAGTATTAGTAGTACTCGGTGATACTGCTGCTGAAGCATTATCTAAGGATACCAGTCCATCTGGTGATGGATCCTTTGGTGCAGGGTTGTCTACAGTCTCACTTGCACTCTGTTAACAGTGTACAACGTTACAAGAAAGAAAGAAAAAAGAAATACAATGCTACTCTAAATCAACGGTAAACATTACTTGTCACTCATTAGTTTTTTGTCCAGATGAGTAATAAAGTCATATATACAAATATGTGTAAAGCTGCATTTTACCTGATCACTAACAGGAGAAACTTGGTCAGAAACTTCGCTAATATCCATTTTGTCAGATTCAGAGGGCGTCTCATACTGAACCTCCCCGTTTTCGCTACTAAAACAATAAAAGCTTATTTAAAATATGACGACGGCCTCAAACGGTGTGTTTCATTTTGACACCTATGAAACGAAACTGTCAAACACAACCTTGACCGAACATTTTACAACGAAAAGTAACGAATATGTCACATTTCAACCAATACGCACCTCATTGACTATCCTTCTAGCTAGGCTTTTTAAAATAAACTGCAGCACACACCGCTGAGCAAACCCCAACCATTCGTTCAATGCCTATTTTAGTTAGCGAAGTGCTGATTGCCTGCAGGCACGGTTCATGTCGTGCCTGTGGGATTCCGTTGGTGACAGATGCAACTCTCCGATCCGCGCGCGATGCGAGGTAGCGGCGACAGTTCTACGTGATTGTGGTGGATAGGGATGGTCTTGTGGAGTCATGCATCCTAGATCCATGCCCTTGATGAGCTGTGCATGGACCATTCTAAAATCACGCTCGTTGCGCGAAGAAAACCAATTAATTTGCGACAAGACAGTGCGGCAAAAGCGCATAATGCGGGTCCAACATAGCGACACTGCTTTGCTTGGCTTGTTTAATGTTTTATTAAATGCATTTATATTGTCTTTTATAACGTAAACCTCCGTTAAACATATGTAAAATTTAACACC
>JGI20166J26741_11682474_pt1 | contig 10976 bp, 9 predicted proteins | sample TergutCu122P5_FD_26741 | JGI IMG/M metagenome (IMG submission 26741) | reverse complement strand
TATACTTTAAATGTATCATGTATTATGCTGGTTTATTATTTTGTTCCGTTTATTGTCAATAATTGTTACCTTCTATTCTAAGTTTCAAGCGGTCATAACTTCGTAACCGTCCAAAATCAGACCCATGTTCGTATGAACTTTTTTGCTTAGAATCACACATACTATCATTTCCCAAAGTATTGCAGATTCCTCCTGAATCACCCTGTATGTAGCCTGTGTGTAATGTGTACTTCCTGAGGATGGCCGTGTGTAGTGGCCAAAACATGTTGGAGTAACTTTTATATATGAACTAATGCAATAAGTTAGAACTAAATCCACCTGTATAAAATTGTTTATGTTCAAACCCATATAAAATGGAACGGTATTGAGTATTAAGAAGTAGGATTTTTTTGTATGTATGTCAGTGTTGCTGTGCGACAATACAGTGGCTGGAAGCAGAACTAAGGAGGGCATGAAATTAGCATGATATATATCTCTTTTAGGAAAATACCAGACACATCTGTGAATGCAAACAGGGACTGTTCCCCATCACCACCTCAGCAACCTCCTCCAGGTACATACTCAAAAGTAAGCACAGCTGAAACATCCCTGTTTAGCTGGACTCCACCACTTTTATCCAGTGTACCTCATGGTAAGCCATCAAATTTTACAGCTTTTTTACCAACGAAAAGATACGTACTTGAGTTTCAGGCTAAAAAATTTAAGTCCCTTGTAGTTTTGTAGCAGATGCTCTGAGTTGGTCGACACAGTAGTAAATTTTGTAGTGAATCTTAATCAGCTGTTGTTTTGCATACTGATATTTTTGTCTTTAGCTGGGGGAGGCTAATTGTAATTTAAATACTGTCAGGTGAATGCTTTAACTGTGTTCATATCTGTCAAGTGTTTTGTGTATGAAAAATTACCCATTCGTTTGTCAGGTGAATGGTTTAATATTTCCAGTGCAGAGAGAGTTGGGTGCATCCAGGCAAGAGCATGACATAGGACCAGGGAACCAACCTGAAAAAGAAGAACAAAAACAAAGAAAGGATAACAGGTAATTGTGTGCTCATCACCTCGCCGTATGTGGTTCCAATTCATGTAATGTAACATTTGTCATGTTTATGAAGGCTGGCTTGTTTGTTTAAAGTAACCAGAACTCATTACATTCCCTGTTTCTGTCATACACAGTAAAACCTCATTAATTGAATATTGATTAATTCAAAATACATGTTAATTTGAAGCATACATCATTCCCCAGCTGAAAGTATAATTTAAAGTGTTAATTCAAAATATGGTTAGTTTTTAGTTCAAAGCAGTTTCCCAGTCCAACAGTGGCTAAAATTTATACTGTTTGAAACTATTTTAGCGTGGACTGGTGTTATGTAAATGAAAATCTCAGTAGTATGTTCATTTTACACCCCTCAAAATTCTTTCAGCCATGTAAAATGCAGTTGTGCTTGAGTGGGTTTCCTGTTGAGCATCAAACCTACTTGAGGCAAACATGGCACATGCCAAGTCATTATGTGTTCTGCTGGCTGCTGTGAAATTCAAAACAAAGAAGATGCATCTTTTGATGCATTGAAAAATGCCATGACATATCACATATTGTATTTTGAATTTTTTATTCCACACAGTGCAGGAAGTGTGAGTGAAAAGAAGAGAAAAATGTGGTTAAGACAGTAGCAGGGAAACCAGATGTCATTACAGAAGTTGACCAGAATAAAGGAAGTACAAGTGAAATAACCCAGGATTTTGAAATCCCACTCTCCACTCTGTTGACATATTTAAAAAGTGTGGATTCCATTCAACAGCAGGCTTTTCAATGGGTGGTATTTCAGAACACTTGACAATATGTGGAGCAGAGCATGGCGATATGAAAAATGAGCTGTTTTAATTGTTTTGCCATGCTTGATAGAACAGTACTGCCGTGGATGGCCAGAAGGTGAAAAGGAAGTGTCATGAAATATCCCTGTAGATGGGCATTGATTTTAACTGCTCCACTGGATGACTGTACCAGTTTTAAGAGAGATGGAACATTACATTACAATCAATGAGCAGAAAAGGTGCTTCAGCAGATGTTGATTTTGCATGTAAATGGCAAGAACATGTAAAACCAATCATTACCCAGTATTCCTCAAAGGGAATTTTAAATCTGGATGAATTAGCACTTTTTTGTAATGAGAACCTGAAGGAGACTCTGGCATTAAAGGGTGAGAAATGTCAGTGAGGGTAAGGTTAAAAGACAGAGTGATAGTCTTGTTGTGTTGCAGGGCTGTTGGCAGTGAAATACTTCATCCATTAATTGCTAGTAAGTTCGAAAAGCCATTCCTCTAAAGATTGGAGGCATTACCTGTGTGACTACAGATCATAAAAAATGCTTGAATGCCTGAAAGATTGTTTATAGAGAGTGGCTGATCTCTTTGGAGAGGAGGATGGCATGCCTGAACAAGAATGTGCTTGCTCTGTGGAGCTGTGTGCTGCCCACAATGACGAGAGCATTTCCTTGAAACCTACTGCCAAACACCACCACTTATGTGCAGCCACTGGACCAGCTTATCATATACTGTATAAAACAAGCAGCCTGAAGGAATGTGGTACTTTTTTTTTTTTGCAAGAAGTAATAGTAATGTTCCTGCAGAAAATGTAAGAAAATGGAACCTTATGGATGGCATGCAAGTTGTTACAGTGACATGGAAATCCATCAAAACTGCTTTGTGAAATGTGGCTTCAGCACTGCAAGTTTAGTCATCACCAACAATTATGAAGAAAACTGAATGGGTTTAACCACAATGCCACTTTGATTGCACCAGTACTTTTGACAAGTTTCCTAATGTCAACAAATTTGTTGCTAAAACTGATGATCAGCCAACAAGTTTGGACAGCCCTGGCCCCAGCTCCATGCTTGTCATGGGATAGAAAGAGAGAAGACAGGAAATATGGCCACTTCCCACCTGACTACCTCATGAAGATGCTGAAATCAGTAGGAAGTTTGATGCATATGAGAGAATTGTATAAGCTATGGATGAACGGCAAGATTTTATATCAGAAGTGTATAAAAACAGTATGAAACAAAGGTCAGTTGACTCCTTTTTAAAGAAATAATGAATGCAGATCTAAGTGTGAAAAACATGGCATCAATAACTTGTGATAAGAAGACAGAAAATTTGCCAGTTTCTGCAGTGTTCAGAGTATTGGCATACCAACCCAAATTGAGTATTACAAAGAATTAAGTACTAACTGGGTTTGTTTTGCAAATTTTTTCCTAAGTTTAGGTTTATTATTCTGTTTATATTAACTGCAAAAAATATTTTGTAGTGTACATCATGTTAGCCCCTTTATTTTTGAGGGTGGATGGTTAACAACTTGTATATTGGTTCCATTGGTATTGTATTTGCTTACCTCCACTTTTTTTTTTCTTTTTTATAGTTCAACAGATGACAGAAGTAAGCCTTCCGGAACATCTTGATTTAATGTGCAATTGCTGTGTTACTGTGTTTTATTTGCTATGTAATTACTTTCCTGTTGTATGGACATACTATGCCTGTCATAGAGATTCTCAAATCTTTGTTGTTGCCACCTGCTGCAGATAAATTGTATTGTTCTAAGAAGTATGTATAACATACAAAATTGACTTGTTGAGGTCTGTGGTTATCTTAGTGTCAGCATTCCAGTACAAAATTCAGGGAGCTAGATCAAAGCCGTAGGAAGAAGTCTCAAGGATGGTAGAGGTAGCAACACTGGAGGCTTCCGCCTTTGTGGCTGCTGTTATATTCCCCTCTAGTCCTCTCCTGCCTGCATCAGTCAGCACAAAATGCTTGTCACTATTGAAGTCATATGATTATAATTATGAACATTTATGTGATTGGAATGGTATAATGACCAGACATCTAAAGTGTAACACTGCAAGAGGGGTGTGAAGAGGATAAATCTTTGGCTTCAGTAATGTTTCTGTTATTTCATAAATTACTTTCAGTCTGAAATTATGGTTTGTGGCATAAATTTAGTACAGTTTGCAGTTCATAATTACAAAGTGAGAGAAAATTAATTAAGTAATCATTCTACAGATTCAGAGATTATTGCAAGTTGGTTGAGTGACTAGATGTCCATTATTTCTTATGGCAGCCAGCATCGTGTATAACGAATGTCTGACACTTTGTATTGTGCGATATATTTTAGTGTCTGATGTAGCAGTGATAGAGAGTGAAATGGCTATAAATTTATTTCTTGAGCCACTACAGTCTTTACTAAAATATGAGTAGCAAAATAACAACATATTCTGCACAAGAAAATGCATGCTTTACATTACAGTGTGGTGTTTTGAACATAAATCCTATTATTTACCTGTTAATGGGAAGTCCATTGCCATGGGCTAATTACTTAAAACCAATGACTGATTTTGAAATGTTACATTTATCTGAGGTGTTCTGGAAGAGAAAAATATCTGGAATGCTTATTCTAGGAAGCCACTGCTTAATATTAATGAAGGAAACTGTCAGACTCCAAACAGTGATAGATTATATTAGGTAAGGTTAGTGTATAGTTTTCTGTTCTGTGCAAAGCAGGTGAACCTGAAGCACATGCATGTAAATTATTGAGAGCACTTGATATTTAGAGTGACAATACTCACTGGTGTGGTGTAATGTGTGATAAAGGAGTTGCCTTGCATCAGAATCACAGTTCTGTAACAAGTGTTCACTCAGTTACAGCTGTCATTATGAGACAGATGATGATATAAAATTAATGGTTGGTTGGACACTTGCTTAATATGTTTTAACAGACTAAATGTCCTTCCGCAGTTAACAGAATCAGAAGTGATCATGGCAATTGGTAACTGGGGTGGCTGCAGTCCATACACAGAATGTGTGGAGATGGTGGTACATAGTTCCTTATAGATCAGTGAATAATATACTTAGAATGTGTTAAAATCTTAATCAGAATTCACAGAACTTTATTATCAAAAATCGTTTTTATTTTATACCTAAGTGAAAATTTATGTTGTTTACCATTAAGATGGACTATTAAACTAGGCAAGAAGTAGAGTACAGTTTACAAAGTACAAATTGTTGCTGGATTGCATTGTCTTGTGTAGTGTGTGATAGCAAAGCTACCCTGCATGTAAACGTACCAGATGGCCTTGTCTGTTGTAGCTCATGATAGCAAAGTTGTATTGCATCTAGTCAATACCCAGTGTCAACATGTATGTATCTCCAATCACTGTTCCCTCTACAAGAAACCCCTGCCCCTTCTTTTCCTTGTCTTTTTGATTAGGATACTGTATTAAATTGGGAGCTTTCATAGAGGCATCATTGAGGAAATAATTGCAGTACACCTAACTCGAATTGATTATTTACATTTATAATTTGCTTGTAATCAGACCTGTGATTCTGTCTCTGGCTTTAAGGAAGTGAAGATATGGATGCTAGTAATCCACTTTTGACCTGACCATATGAGTTTGGCTACACCTGCATTGTTCACTGTTCCTATCAGACCATAACAGCTATCGCATGATGTCTTAGGCTGTGTAATTTATGTTAGCATCTGGTTTTTATGTGACATATGGTTCCATGAATTTCTGCCACGTGTGCTGGAGGACAGTGTACAAACTCTTTTGCTGGATAATAGTAATCTCTTAAAAACCTTGAAAATGAGAATGTCTGCTGGTATGAACATTGTACTTACGGGAAGCAGCAGATGGGGACTGTGTTGGTCATTCCTTCCATCTCAAGTAGCATACAAATGACTGCTGCTTCCAGCTTGATTGCCCAGCTTACTCTTCTGGAAGCAAATACCCATGTACTCCAGTACAACACAAAACCTATCATTTTACTTGTCGTTGTCCACATAAATCGATCATTGTGCATAAAAACAGTAACTTGTTTCAAATATTGACTTCCCTTTCGGCCAAAACATAATGATATGTACAAAACCAAGTAAAAGTGGAAAAACCCAATGTTCTTCCCTGGATTGTATAACTCAGTAGGAACATTGTGATTTTTATTACAAGAATTGGTTTTATGTATGTGCCTTGTGTATGGGGATATTTAAATTTTCCTACAGCAATAAACGTGTAAGAACTAAGTGTCACTAATGTGTGTATTCCCATACATGGGCACTGTTTCAGTGAGGTTTTATTAGTCAAACTGATCTTGAACAACAGGTATTTAATGTTAGACTCAGTTACGCACCTTGCTGTTACATATGCTTTTGATCTAACTATATCAAGTACATCAGTCATTGTGTTTCCAGACGAATGTGAAAAGCATTTCCATCTGCAACTCTGCGTGTGTCATGCAACCTTAAAGTAGCATTCCCAAAATTAGTCGTTATCGAACTAAGAATTTTTGTTATTCCTTTGTTACAGTGCTTTAAATCTTCGTTGAAATATGTGTAAGCTAGTTAATTTTAAAACCATCATTTTAGCACATGAGTCTGTCCCCTTCCTTAACAGTTTATTTCATTATCATTTATTCATGACAAAAGAATGAAGTTCTTACAGAATCGTGTCAGTACAAAATTCTTGTAAGCTAAAAATCTTAAGGTGGAGGCTGCATGTATAAGAAAATTGCCGCATTGCCACAGGCATCCATATGTAATAAGTTATGTGAAATATGTGTTACTTTTTACATGTCTCACTTAAAAGATGTTTGCCAGAAGGTGGGTATATTGAGGTGCTGTGTGATACGATGTGATTGTTATAGCTGAATAATTTTAAACCTCATATACTCACCATCAGTTTCATGAGATACTACTGAAGGCAAAGCATAGAAATTGGGGAATATAAATGTGTTTAATCTGCAAATAGAGTAATGCAGATACTGCTCTTGTCCTTAATACAGAATGCATCACAGTATTGCTTGTATTTGATAATAATTAGAATATAAAAATTTTATATCCCCTTTAAAATTTATAATATGAAACACTCTTTTACTCTATTCTGATATTGTGTGATTATTCTAAAATGCAGTGAAATATTTACATATTTTTTTCAGTGAGAGACAGTGGATTATAAATTAAGGCAGAGGAAATCCTTAAACAAATGGACAGAAACCTTGAAAAATTAAATCACTTATTACATAGAGGATGCAAAAATGTATGGGCAGGAGTAAACATAGCGACACATTCGGGTTCTTAACATGGCTAAGTGGTTCAGTCATCTAATCAGCAGTGACAGATGCACTGCTGAAGTGCAGGGTTTTTGTAAACTTAATTAGTATAGTTGTGACCTATAAACACAGTTACAGAAATAGCTATGTTTTACATACTGACTCTCACTGGTAAGCTCTTGTGTCTGAAATATCCAGTTCGTACTACAGCGAGGGAGCAATGTGTAATAAGGTCCCTAATATTGAAATTCGGAATGGATCAACAAGAAAGTTTTCCATGATAATTGACGGTGTTAGTACTGCAACTGGCCACTCATTTCCATCCACTGCAGAATTTCAGACAACAGGGAACTTTGTCTGCTGTCCTCTACTTTTCGTGGCATAGGACAACTTTATCTCCATCTCTGCTGTAGCAGTACACTTAAAAGTAATTAAGTATATTTGATAGTTGATACCATCAAACATTTGATTATGAATAATTTCCAAAATTGTAGTAATTTTCATCCAGACAACTGTAATTAATTATCCTTCTTGGATTCAAACATATTTCATTCCTCATGTATCAAAATGTGTCCAGAGGTTTTTTTTTTTCTGTCCAACCATTATGTAGAGAGAATATTGAGAGTGGTACAGTGGAATTAACTATGAAGATTACTCCTCTTCTGGGATATGGTACACTGTAGTCTGATAGAAATTTGTCAGTTTTTAGGGGGTTCATATCTGTGAACTAATTGTTAAAATTGAAGAAAATAACAAATGCCTATGTTATAATGTAAAGTTTTTACAATTAAAGAACTAAAACTCATATATGTTTTGACCCTTTTGGCTCAGGGAGTGTACATCAATGTGTGTGTAAAATGTAGATTATAAATAGATAAAATAAGTTAAAATTGTATTAAAAATCATTTAATACAATTTTAACTTAATTTATGTACATTTTATACAAATGTTGATGTACACTCCCTGAGGATGACCCAATGTGGTTGAAACATGTTGGAGTTACATAGTGCTTTAACTGTAAAAACTTTACATTGTAATATAGAGCATTTGTTGGTACTTTCTTGAAATTGTCGGTGTTTGGAGGTAGAACAATAAGACTTATGCTTATAACCCATTGATATAAGGATAGGGTTGACTGTGGCAGGATTCTGAGCAAACCTGTGGAAAGAAGGGGGAGGAAAAGAGTGGAGCTCCTACCCTGAACATGGAGGCAGCAGGTTTGATGAAAACAATGGTGAATTTCTCCCACTCTACTGGCGTCATGTCCCAGAACACAGTGGTTTTTGTTGTGTTAGGAATTAGGTACACTATGTCAGAACCTGAATTACAAAAGAAGGCACATCTCTGTAGTTGTATTAACATACTTATCTTATTGTCTTCTGTCTTCTAGTTCAGTATCTCCTTCTGGTATGTCATTTGGAGTTTGCTACATTATACAGTGGTTTAGATAAAAGAACAAGTGAGATGTGTAATTCACTGTATGTACTACATTTTAAATCATTTTAGATACACATACCTATCATGAGTAAAGACATATTCAGATGACCATGTATTTCATTTCCTGTCCATATGAAACTTTAGGTTTAAGCTTGCTGTTATGTTATTCTAAAAACATTCAGGCATTAGAAATGTAATGTTGACTGATGAAGGTATAAAAGCTGTGGTGTAAAGTTCTTGTGTTTCTAACATTCCTATAATGTATTTTTATTGATATACATAAAAATATATATTAGCAGTAGGCATGTGTGTAGATCATTCTTAGTTGTAAACATATTTCCATGTCTTATTGTGCTTGATGCCTCTCCTAAATCTGTGATATTACATGCTGAATTTCTTTATCATTTATTGTCTTTTTTACTGTAAATTTTGAAGCAATAAAATATGTAAATGCAGGAATGTGTTTTGGCATTACAGAAGCAAGACATTCTTTAGGGTAGAACCCTTTTTCACTGGCTGGTTTGTTTGTTTGTTTGTATGTTTTTAATTTCCACAGATTGTGTACTTAACACCTGCTGCAGTTTGCTGTATCTGGATTACAGAATGGCTCTTTGGATTGCATGTATAGTTTTGATTGGAGGGTTTGGGGAGAAAATTTTTTGGGGTCCTGTTGATGTTGGTATTTAATGTTATAGATTGAGCTGCCAGTTAGTCTCACAAGTGTTAGGAATGAAAAGGCACAATTTAAAGTTAAAAGATTATGCTTAATTTGTGCAAATTCTTGTTTCAGAATGACTCATTTGACATATTTATAGTGTTTTATTGGGTAATTCAGTATATATGCATATTTTGTATGTTATGACTTTTTCCAGATCCTACTGACATTCTTGAAAACTTTTATCTATGATGTGTGTGTAGGTATGTACACAGTGCGATCCATAAGTTTTAGGACTGATTTTTTTTAAATAACAGAACTAGAGCGACCTATTGGCCAACCCTCTAACTAAGTACTATCAACCAACATCCATTCACACACCGTGTTTTGTTTGTAATCTTTGACAGTGTACAAGTTATAACTTGCCTTGCAAAGTCAGTTTTCTTTATACATCATGGATGGTAGAAATGAACAGAGAGTTGCCATAAAATTTTGTTTCAAAGCCAGTCTGTCTGCGACAGAAACACTAGCATTGGTGCAAAAGGATCATAGGAATGAGGCTGTGAACCAATCAAATGTTTCTAGGTTGTATTCTCGATTTTGAGACGGAAAGGAGCTGGTAGAAAATGACGAGAGAAGTGGCCACCCAAAATCGACTCGAACTGAGGTAAAAGTTGGTGTATTATTTGGTCAAAAATGACCGTAGAATCACATCAAGAATGATAGCAGAATTTCTAAACATCCCCAAGACTCTACTTCTTTGGATTCTGAAAGAGAAAGTTGTGTGCACATTTTGTTCCACACTTTTTGACACCTGAGCGAAGGGAAGATCAAGTCACGTCTTGCCAAGAAATTATCGCGATGGCCGATGCAGACAAAAATTTTTTAACAAAATTATTATAGGAGGTGAGACCTGGTGTTTTGCATATGACCCCGAAACTCTAATTGGGTTGGTGAGACATCCCCTCGGCCAAAGAAACTGAAATTTCAAAGGTTCCACGTAAAGACCATGTTGATAATTTTTTTGACTCTCAAGGCATAGTGCACAAAGAATTCGTATTGGAGGGAAAAACTGTAAATTCAGAATTTTATAAAGAAGAAATAGATCTCCTCCTGAAGCGCATTCAGCGGGTTCGTCCAGCTGCATTCTGCCGTCAAGATTTTTTCTTGTTGCACGGTAATGCACCCACCCACAAAGCTGCAAGTGTTTGCCAATTTTTGACCCAAAAATATGTTACAACCCTTTATCACCCCGGTACTCTCCAGATTTATCTCCGGCAGACTATTTTCTGTTCTCCAATTTGAAAATGAAGTAAAAGGACTCCACTTTGTGGATGTTGCTGAGATCCAAGAAGCCGTAACTGATGAATTAAAGAAGGTCCAAAAAGAGGAATTTTCGGCAGCTTTTCAGAAACCATATGACTGTGCAAAAGCATGCATATATGCCAAAGGAGCTTATCTTTAGGTGGTTCATCCCCGTTGTGTGCAATCACAAGTATCACAAATAATATAAGGTATACAAGTCAAACACAATAAATTTATTATGGAGTACAGGGTCAAGTGAATAACAACATGTTTCGGCCTTTTTGCACTATAAATTACACTAAATTATCAGGTCAAGCAGGCAACCTAAAAGAGGAGTTCACAAAGTTACAGAGTGCCTGTTGTTATAGGCAGAGGCAGATGTAGAAACGAGATCTCGTTCTGTCTTAGGGATAATGTAAGAGTACATTATAATATTCTAGCTGGTCGGTGAATGGGGCAAAGGTACATAAAACTTGTTGAAAGGTAAGATGTAGAAT
>JGI20166J26741_11682140_pt1 | contig 10977 bp, 14 predicted proteins | sample TergutCu122P5_FD_26741 | JGI IMG/M metagenome (IMG submission 26741) | reverse complement strand
AATGATCTTTGCTTATGATCACCGAGGAATCATCATGACAGATAGAGTTCCATGTGGAACAAGTGTGACAGCAGCGTATTATCGTGACTGGATGCAAGAAATGCGCAGAAAAATGCACAAAAACCGACCTGACTTGCTCGGGGATGGACCACTCATTTTGCACGACAATGCACGCCCGCACCTGGGGGAGGTTGTGACCGATTTGCTGAGTAAATACGAGTGGGGAAGTGTTACCTCACGTGCCATACAGTCCAGATAGAGTCTACCGGACTTCGACTTAGTTCCCAAGTTAAAAGAGCCCATGCATGGACACCGTTTTTCCTCCCTGGAAGAGGTTTCTGCAGCGGTTACCTGAGCCATCTGAGGACTGAACAAAAGTGGCACCCTAAATGGAATAGAAAATCTTCCGAAACGTTGGGACGCGGTCATTAAGAAGCAGGGGGACTACAGAGGATTGTAAAGCGATACTGCCTAAAATAAAATATATGCGTAAGTAAAAAAATTGTGTGCATTATTTATGAAATGCCCCTCGTATACTCCCACTGGCACATATCTTTCCATTCTTTGTATTTGGATTTACCACAAAGCTTCAGACTGTTGCTTGTATATTACTTTTATTCTCACCGGTTTTGCCACTTAAAGTATGGATTTACCACCCCCCTTCAATGGTATCTTTACCCTGTTGTGGGGGACGGGCATGTGAGTTCCAGTAGACCTGAGAGCTTAGCCAATGGTAGTATTGCTACCAGTAGGGTTTCCCAAGCCAGACAGATCAAGAGGGTAGTAACCTGATGAAGAGAGATGCTTATAGAGAAGGGAACTCTGATAGAAACTCCTCTGAAGCCGGAAGTAGCGACTTAAAGCAGACAGCAAAGGATACCCGAGATGGTTCATGATCATGCACCAATAAGTATGACCAGAGTGGTTTGAACAGCTGCTGTAATGTGATGTGGAAAGCAAATGGAAAAACTACCACATTATTACTGTTCTGCATAGTCTATTTCCAAAACCAGGAACAAAGGCAAGACGCTTCCTCTGGAGAAAAAACAATCCATAGGTAAACTACTCCCCTATTCACATCTCCAGTTGGGAGTGTTTCTAGAGGAGAAACTACACTTAGGAATTACAGCAAAGAAGAAGACAAACAGAAACAGCATCAAGAATGGAACATGGAACATAAGACCTTCAATCAAGGAGAGAAGCCCAAGAAATTACAGAAGGAGATGGAGAAGATGGAATGCAGAACATTGGCGCTGAAGACTCTAAAGGGAATATAACAGCAGACACAAGACAAGTATTGAAAATTTGGGAGAATTATATTACAGAGCTGTAAAATCAACCTAATCAACCAGAAAACTGGAAGCCAAACTTGAAGAGGAACAAATGTAGACAAGAAAGGCCCTTATATTTTGCAGAGTGAAGTGGAAAAAGCTATCAAGAAGGTAAGGGATACAAAGGCTACAGGAGATGATGGATGATGATGTACCTGGAGATGTAATCAAACTGCTGGGAGAAGAAGGTTTCAGAATAGTGACACAACTGATCACCAACATATATGAAACTGGAGAGTGGCCCTAGGATTTCACTCAAGTTACACTGATTGCCTTAAAGAAGAAGCCAAGTTACAAAATGCAGTGATCACTGCACAATCAGCCTCATCACATATACAACAAAGATAGTGGCATAGATACTTAGAAGGATTGAAAGGAAAATCGAGAATGCACTTGGAGAAGATCAGTTTGGATTTAAAAGAGGAAAAGGAACTTGGGATGCCGAGAATAATATCCAAATATACTTTGGACACAGATGAGGAATTACATGCATGCTTCATACTCTAAACTCTAGCAGAAGGCATATGATCATGTAAATTGGACCAAATTAATGCAGATCCTAAAGGTAACTGGTATAGATTGGCACAAACTGTACATGGATAAAAGTGTTAAACTAAAACAGGACAAGAGGGAGACAATAAAAGTGAAGATTGGAAGAGGAGTTAGAAAAGGATGCTGTTTGTTGCTGATTGTATTCAACTTGTAAAGTGAATACCTTAAGAAGGAAGCTCATGAAAGCAGCTGAGACTTCAAAATATGAGAAAAAGTAATTCGCAATGCGAAATATGCAGATGACCTTGTTCTACTGGCTAAGGAAGAAGCGATGCTACGGGACATGACTGAAAGACTAAATGAAATGGAATGGAAATAAACATGGAAAAACAAAGGTGATGAAAATCTCAAGGCACCCATCCCCAATACAGATTATGAGAGAACAAAAATCGGAAAATGTGGAATATTTCAACTATTTGGGTGGCATGGTAACAAATGATGCAAGATGTACATAGGAAATTATATCCAGGATTGCCATGGCAAAAGCAGTTTTCAACAAGAAGACTCTTTTCACCAGCAATTAGACTTCAATTTAAAGAAGAAACTAGTAGTTTGCTACACCCAGAGTATAGCTTTGTACAGTGCTGAAACATGGACACTTTGGAAAGTAGATTGGAAACACCTGGAAAGTTTGGAAATACGATGCTGGAGAAGGATGAAGAAGATCTGTTGGACCGATCATGTGAGAAATGAAGTGTGACAAAGACTCAAGGAGAAGAGGAATAACCTACAAATAATAAAAAGAAGGAAGACTAACTGGATTGGTCAAATGGTGCATAGGATCTTCCTTCTAAAACATGTTATTGAAGGAGACACAAAGGGAAGGACGATAGACATGACAGGAAGAAGGTGTAAACAGCCAATGGATGACAGGAAGGAAAAGAGAGAATAATGTAAACTGAAAGACAAAGCATTAAATCACACTCTGAGGAGAACTTGCTTTCAAAGAGGCTATGAAACTGTCATAAGACAACTGAATGACCAACTTTATAATCAAATTAACTGCATACTTACTTGAATACAGGCAACGCCAATAATGACTCCACCCAGAATAACAGCAAAATCTTCAACCTTATTCTGCAGAACTGTCAGGCAACCAACTTCATAATGTTCCTGGCTACCCACTTCACAAGGATTTGCAGAGGGACAGCAAGTATCTGGCAAGGTATTGTTGTTGTACACATGATACCAATCTTCAGCATTCTCAGTACCACAGCATTTAAGCTACATCAAATATGAAAATCAAACAAATTAGATCTTTATATGAATAACAGACATGCCAAATGCATACAAAATGACCAAAAACTATACAGCCAAGAGACATTACAAATGGTGAGGAGGTAAGGATTTGTAAGGAGATGGCCATGGCACATTTCAAAGGACCCTGGCACCATGGTACACATGGAGAGATAATGTTAAGACAATGTCCCAGACACAGGTTGGGAGGATGTGAAATGGGATGAAGTATAACTAGCTCAGACAGAAACTAATAATATGATATTACAACAATGTATGTTCCAAAGCATGTAAACTACAGATGCAAAGTCAGTCAAATCTTCCACAGAGACCATTTAAGTGCAATTTCTTACTTTTCAGTTACAGACTTACAGGTACATCACAACACTCTTAGTAATTGCTCTCAAGTTTGTGTCAAATTGTATAACTTGGAAAATACAGCAGGTGTAACAGTTCTGTACAACATTGCTGAAAGTATGACAAACACATCTCCTGCTTTCTGCACAGCAGACACCATAGTAATACAGAGCCAAGACATGCCTTAGGCATTTAGTTTCCAGCTTCTTGCCGAAAAGGCCTGGTTCAATCCCTCGGCTATTCAGGCGAGATTTCTGGGGAACAAAGTGCCACTGGGTCCAGTTTTTCTCCAGGTACTTCAGTTTTCCCATCAAACATCACTCCACCAATACTCCATATTCACATTCATTCATTTGGCATTGATGTCACAGAGTCTAGAGACTGCTGCCACTACACCACAGTAGTATCAAAAGCAAAAAAAGATAAAGTACAGAAGCAGTCTTCTCACACAGCTGCTTCCAAGTGACAAACACAGGCTCATTCCACTGCATCTTCAAAACAGGCAGGACATTAATGATTACCACAATTCAGTTCATGTTCCAGTACATGTCAAACACATTCTCCTGTCTTTAAGTTGTGTTGTATTTACAATGCCCGCATGTAACAGAAGCCCTGGAATCCTGCGTGAAAAAGTGTATTACACTGCCCCTTTGTGCAAAAACACCAGTCTGCCAATCATGTGGAATCATGCTCCTCCAGTCTGGATCATCTGCATACATCAATAAGCCTTTCAATCTCTATTTCCAGTAATAACCCAATCTGTTCTTTAAAATATCCAGTACACTCACATATCTTCTTCACATGAGGTGGTTTTCACATTATGTTTAGATTGCATTTAGAACACTGGTGAGCAATGGCAATGGTGATGCAGTGAGATATCTTCCACTCCCACTACAAAACCAAATATGCCAGAACTCTCTGGAAGAACAGAGTTGCTGAATCCTGTCATGTGCAGCTGATGATTTACTTACCCAGCAGCATTCATGATAAGAATTACCCAACAATGTCTTCCACTGTATAATATTATGATGCAGTCTGCCTTGTACACACTAGGCTGACAAATGAATCAGAACCACCATGTATGAGGGCATATCCAAAAGCTTCTGGATTGGGACACTAATGAAAAATACCTTTGCTAATGGTTGCTGTTCCCTTCATAGTACTACCCCACCAAATTCATCGGAAGGGTTCAGCATTTCTACAACTACAGGAAGCACCACTAGGAACTGACTTTTTGCAAAGGCACATAGCACAGTCAATGATTTTGCTTTTTTTTCAGATATCCTGCCAATGACATCTTCATGATGGCAATTTCATTCCTGGAAACAAGAATTAATTACAAGGGACCATATCAGGTGAGTAAGGACCACAGCTATGTTTTCAGCATCAAAAATTTGCTCCTGCTGCTGATCATCGGTGAGCAACTGAGGCACAAACTTCTTCATGGAGATCAACCACACACACACTGAAGTCTTCCATGAGACTTCACTGGCATGTTCCATACAATTAGCCTATGATTTTGTGAACTATTCTTGTTACCACGTGGACAGCCTGTGACGGTACAACCTGCACAGTTACAATCATCAACCACAATTTTGCCATGTTTGAATCAAGAAAAACAATCATGGGTCTGTGTTCTTCCCATGGCAGTAAAAATGCACGCTGTTCTAAAGTGTTTCATGCATTTCCAATACAGTCTTCCCAAGCCTGATGCAAAACTTACCACACTGTCCAGCCTGTAGAAATCACTTATAACACTCAACATCGATTTCATACTCAATGTTCAATGTAATTCAAGAGAAGGCACGTTGTGGTTCTCTACGTGACAAATCTCTGCAGTATTCCTTTCTGTTGAAAGTAGATAATGTGGCAGCCAAATGGTTAATATTTCTCCTGTGTATTTACAAGGCCCAGCTTAGAATCTCATTGAGACCAGCTAACCAGGAGAGGTTTGTGAACTCTGTCAGTACTTCTAGAAAAATTCTGGAATAACTTACAATAGTGCCTGACCACTTCATTCCATGTGTTTCCCAATTCATCATCCTACCTCTTTCCCTTATATAATCCATGCAGTGGAAAGTGTTGTTAAATAACATAAGAAATACATTTTTTTAATGACTAAGAAAAGCTACTCAGAAACAATGGGCAATCTATGTTCTAGCCTCATTATAAAAACACAAAACATGTGCTGGTCTACCAATAAGGACAGAGAGGTACACATCGTACATCAGACTGAGAGGTCTCCTACTGAAGCCGTTTTCTGTATGAACCTTAAGCATATTCTGTAACAGCAGACTTTTTGCACACATTCACTGCATTTCTACAACAACCACACAACCCACCAATCAAAACACAGCAACACATCCACATTTCAGGCATCTTAACTCAAAGAGGTATTACTTGATGGGGGTCATAGTGTACTTACATCATGCTGCATGATGTCCCAAGTTTTGGTAATCTCTCTGTTGTACGGGTATTTGTACATTGAGTTGTTGACAGTACTCTGCAGCATATCTTTAACATCATCTTGCAACACGTAGCCTGTGATTCCACCAGCCAGTTCCATTCCAAAGATAACCAGGAGCAATCCTGCAAACTGCAAACACACATGGTCTCCCCTTTCAGATGGCACATAGTGGGTTGCAGATTGAGCAGATATAGAGTGACTAAATAAGCAGTATGAACAGCAGACAAGGGATAACCTCAAATCTATTTACTGGGCATACAGATAACATACAAAATTTAAAAAACTCATGTTATGAAATATGTTTGAATTATAGGTAACAGACTACATTACAGCTCCCCACACTTCATGCCACGTCCAAGCTATGTCATCCAGGTTTCAAACATAAATGAAAAAAATAACAGAAACAATTCTATAGGTTTGCTATGGCATAACACCACACCAAAATTAATTCAGCACAACTTGCAACACAAAGTTAAATATACAACCTGTGGCATCATTACCAAGCAATTAGTGCAACCCTCTCAACAATGAGTAACCTTCTTGCATAACTATGCTGACTAGCTAAAGTACTCTAGTAGATCAGTTTGAAACAATAACCAAAAATGAAAACATTTTTGTACCTACTATATTGTATTTGTGAAGGACAACATCAAAGGAATGAGAAGACACAGAACAAGAACAGTGTAGTTCACATTATTTTGTCACTGCAAAATATTAAATTCAACAACATTATGACAGGATACATGCATCAACATAGTTTAAATATTCAGTACAGCTTCATGTTGATGAACTGTAAGCAACGAAATGCTTTATCATCACAAGAGAATTTTTTTCACAAATGCAAAAACAAGAAATGAAGCTGTACCATAAGACACTTTTTGAGTAGTGCATGTACTGGCCAAAACAGCTAAACCAATCACTGACTCTAAAATAATTAAATCATAGATCCCTGAAGTGGATAAATGTGTCCAGAAAAAGTCAGACTTTTTTAAAACAATCAGCTTCTCTGACAATGCAGCTGCCAACATAATTGATAGTGTCAAAATATTACTTCACACTGACATAGGATATCCAAAAATGACACCAACACCACAAAAAATGGTCATTTTCATAACACAAGGCAAATTTATAACTGAATATGTTCATATAAACATAATACATGTACCTTAAATCATGTTCTGGGGACATGGATTTTGAGTCAATGTAATTAAACACATATTGAATTGGGGCTGCCAACATTGAATGTTATGGTAATGTATGCAACAGTTCCTTGAGCAAGCATAAAGCTTAGGCAAAATAAACCTGTTTTCTATTTGCCTGTTCTCTGCATCCCCAACCTACAATTGTGAAAGATACTGAACGAAGTGTTTGAGTACAGAAAAGTGAGACTGCAGTCATGCCTCATTTACAGCAAATAAAATGACACCTAGCCTTCTTCAGTTCATGTCACTGCTCTGAAAAACCTGGCTGAATCATTTACAAGGCTGGTACTATTTAATAATAAACTAAAATACGTTATCTAAATATAAAAAATACACAAAGACCAACCAACTTACTGTCATGATCATGCAGAGGTTTTCTTTAACAGCGCCACAGCAACCAAAAAATGCAACCACGAAGACAATAACCCCCAAAATAATGAGCAAAACTGGTCCGACATAAAAATTTCCATGAAGAAAATCCGTGTAATTTGAGTAGAAATTCTGAATAAGCGCACCAACCGTAAGAATGGCAATGCCAGATATCTGAAATATAAAGATAAGACACATAACCAAAAACACAGTCAACGTTTTGTAAGTAAGTCATATTAAATTAGTTCAGTCTGTAAAATATGTGATATACTTTCACATACTTACTGCAAATAAAAGGTTAAACACAAACAGCAAGTATTTGACACACGTCATACCGCCGGACACCATTTTAACGTTACGTATATATCCTCTTTCTTCTAAACCTGCAATCGAAAAGTGTATTACAAAAAGCGTAAAACAAAGACAGTACTAGCTACACTGCTTTGGTCAAACGAAGGTCAGAATACGCCCAAAGACCACTAGCCAAATGACTGCAGCAACCACAACGCGCCTACGTTGAGCGACACCTAACAACGCTCCTGAATAATCTGTGATTTGCTGCAATGTTGAGCACGCACGCGTGCGAACGCTGCCCACTAGTAGTGATCCATGCATATACTTACCGACCCAGGATCATTCAATCAGTAATCCGTCTGACGATAGTTTCAAAATCTCCTCCAAAACGATTCCTCCACACAGTGCGATCTAGAGCTTCCTCCTTCAAATGAGAGTATCCTCTCCTGCCCTTAAGGTCAGCTTCCTATATATGACAAAATTAAAAAATGTGTCGGTCCTGAATGAACTGGTCAGAAGGAACGAAACAGTCGGCGCAGTAAATTGATCCGGCTCTCCGCTAGCGGACCTCTCGTTCACTTATACATGGTGGTTTCCAAAATTTTCCGGACTGACGCTGTAAAATCGTAAAACTCACCATAAGGCCTATCGGCCGCCGTCACCCTCGAAGCAAATAAATAACTTACTTACTCCCGCATGCAGACACCGGTCTAACCGTCTCCTCCATTTTTGGAACGCTTCCTGGAAGTCATTTTCTATCAGTGTCAAGCACTCTCTGCGATTCGGCTTGTTATCTCCTCAGTGGTATCAAACCGGCGTCCTTTCAGCTTCAATTTCATTTTTGGAAATAGGAAAAAGTCACAGGGTGCCAAATCAGGGGAGTACGGTGGGAGGGGGATGACGGCCATTTTGTTTTTCAGTTCAGAGGCGCATGCTACCTCCATTTTTAGGATCTATCCAAAAACTGCGATAAAATATCAAAACAAAATCTTTATTTTTCCCAAACTGTTTCATCAATGATAAACCATAAAACAATAATACCATTAGCATATAGCTGTCAGAATATATATAAAATCATAATTTTCATAAATGTTGATTACAAACCCTATATATTTTCTCCCTTCATCACTATCCAAGTATGGATATGTATGAATATTCTCTTATGTGAAAAGTGAACTTACTGTGCTCTGGGGAACTCAATTAGGGAAGTTTCTGCACTCTTGGCAAGCACATATGTGGACTGACAATAAAGATCACGAACTCACCACCGTGTGCTTGCCATGGCACCACTGGACAAAAGCCTTAGTATGGTTTGATGACGTTGATACATCAGCATTTCACAGCTGTGTTGTTGTTGTTGATCTATGGCAGTCTCTTTCCAAATGGCAACTATTACTGTCTGCATGTGTTTTGGTGTGCCACCGCGAGAATGCTCGAGCTTGAATAAGAGCAACAAACTAACATTAAATTTCTTGTTGTTAGTTGATGTTGATGTTAGTGCAAGTTTACAGGGATAATGCCATGAAGAAAACAGCAGTTTACAAGTGTTTTTCTGAGGGACCAGGACGGCCAGCAACAAGCAGAACTGAAGAAAACATTGCAAAGGTTCGTCAAATTATGCGTGAAAATCGTCGGCTGACTGTCAGGTGCATAGCAGAGCAAGTGAACATCGACAGAGAAACAGTTTGGAAAATCTTAACTGAAAATCTTGACATGAGGACGGTGTGAGCAAAAATGGTCCCAAAGGATCTCACCGAAGAACAAACGCAAAGAAGAGTTTTTAGCTACTAAACAAATAACTGTGTTGGAACACCCTGCCTATTCACTGGATCTAGTCCCCAATGACTTTTTTCTGTTCCTGAATATAAAGGAAAAATTGTAAGGAAGGCATTTTGATGATACTGATGACATCAGGAGTAATACAACAGCAGCTCTGAAGGCCATTCCACAAAACCAGTTCCAAAATTGTTATGAAGGATGGACTAGGCGCTGGCATTGGTGCATAGCTTCCCAAGGGGAGTACTTTGAAGGCGACCACGGTGGTATTTAGCAATGAGGTATGTAGCACTTTCACCGCGATTAGTTCGCGAACTTTATTGTAGGACCACATATATCTTATTAGGTAAGGTACTTGCAACACAGAACATTACACTTCATCAAAGAAGCTAGTCACTTGTGTATTCTATGAAGTGAGTAAGTTCTTATTTCAATGCATGTACTCTTCTCCAGGCATAGTTTTACCAAAATATGAAGAATATACCAAGACATGGACAAATATGCCCATGATTCACTCAGCACATATTTACATTATACTTTCATATTTTCTTTATCAATATACAAAACCCTTTCTCCCAATAGGTTCTGTTATACAGAGCCCCATAAAAAACACAATACAAAGAGAAGACATGTGCAAATAATGAAACAAACATATAACAAGCTGTCCCCCTCCCCATACAGTAATGGCCTGTTCCAACATTTGCTGAGTCATTCAACACAAGTCCACTATCTTTCCTCATTTTTTTAAGCTACCAGTTGTGCAGTAATCCTTTAATTTAAAATACTTCTTCTTCTTTTTTTTTTTACAAGAACATGTGTTCATGGTTGAACATTATTTTGCAACTAAATACTATGCAGCGGTTGTGAAGGATTTCATCATGTGCATCTTAATAAAGATGTTCCAAATCAGTCAACTGTAACAGGCCAGGGTCCATAGTTCAAATCTTGGACTAGGCAACCAAGAAGATGAGAAGATAAACTGGTCATCAGGCATTGGGTAGTTTATGTTGAAGGGGGAAAGGTAAAGTTTGTCTTGTTTGGCACAAGTGCACCTGCCATGCTATATGAATAAGATTGCTGAGTTGCCTCTTTCCATCTATGGTTTGATTCTCACACATTTGCGGTGTCAGCTGCACACAGGTGTTCACTGTTTATAGTATCTATGTCACTAGGGTTTTTATGCAGATGTGTAATTGTTCATGGGAATGTTTACACTCGGGGTTTTCCCTGCAGTAGCTTGTTTCTTTGACAAAGGGGGAGAGATATGGATAGAGTGCTGACATGTTTCATTCCATATAAGGTTTGTATTCTTTTGCTTATGGCAGTAGCCAGCTGTGCACAGGTGTTCATTGTTTACACTTGGGTTTTTTCCTAAAGTGGCTGTTCTTTGATT